>Burrito_p2__coassemble_4198_pt1 | contig 5398 bp, 2 predicted proteins | sample Burrito_p2__metabat2_high_PE_033 | metagenome-assembled genome bin Burrito_p2 | reverse complement strand
CACTAACCGAAAAATTACAGCAAATTAAAACTGTCAGCAACATCAGAGCCTTAAAATCAAGCAAGTTCAAAGAGAAATACTTGATTGATTTCAACCATCCCGTAGACTATAAGGACAGCACTGCCGGACGATTCAATCAGCGCGTGGTAGTAGCTCACACCGGGTTTGACCGCCCGACAGTTATCGTAACAGAAGGTTATGGCGGAAGCTATGCACAAAACGAACATTACACCGAGGAGCTGGCAGAAATCTTGCAAGCGAACTTGGTTCATGTAGAATACCGTTACTTTGAGGAGTCTACCCCATCGCCTTGCAAATGGGAATACCTCACAGTGTGGAACTCGCTGAATGACCTGCACGAAGTAGTTACAGCATTGAAAGCCATCTATCCTCAAAAATGGCTGGCAACAGGTGTCAGCAAGGGAGGAATGACGACCATATTTTATCGGGCCTACTTCCCGGAAGATGTTGCGGTTTCTGTGCCTTATGTAGCTCCTTTTAATACAGCTGCCGAAGACGGACGCCACGAAAAATTCCTGGCACACGAAGTAGGCACCGCCATGGAACGCGCTTGCATCCTCCAATTCCAAAAAGAAGTGCTGAAAAGAAAGGCAGACATCATGCCCCTTTTCCGCAAACACTGCGAAGAAAACAACTATCAGTATAATGCTCCATTGGAGGAAATTTATGATTATTGTGTATTGGAGTTTCCATTTGCTTTTTGGCAATGGGGCAAGAAAGTGCACACGCTGCCCGATGCCAACGGGGCTTCTAACGAAGAGATTCTGAAAGCCTTGCTGGAACATTCTTCACCGGATTACTTCCAATATGAAACCTCAAGCAAGTCTTTCTTCGTACAGGCCGCACGCGAACTGGGATATTACGGATATGACGTAAAACCATTGCGCCCGTATATAAAAATGAAATCTGCCGAAAATTACCTCAACACAGTGATGCTGCCGAAAGAATTGCAAGGTATCAAGTTCGATAAATCGCTTTATAAGCACACAAAGAAGTTCCTGAAGAACGAGGATGAAAAGATGATGTTCATCTATGGAGAAAATGATCCTTGGACAGCTTCGGGCGTGAACACATGGCTTGACTTCGCAAAAAAACAGAACATGAAGGTTTTTGTAGACCCAACCGGTTCTCACCTGTCACGTATCGGTACCTTGCCAGCTACCCAACGCAACGAAGCAATTCGTATTATTAAAGAATGGATGAAATAGCATGATTATGAAATATCCTTATCTACTGGGTTGTGCACTAGGGTTATTTTCAGCCTGTCCCAACCACACGAAAGCACATAGCACAACGGATTTGCAAACAAGAGAGGTGCACATCTGCGCACGCCAACAAGCTCCGGCAGAGAATCTGTCTCTGTGGTATCAGGAACCTGCCAACAACTGGGTGACACAAGCCTTGCCAATTGGAGGAGGCGACTTCGGAGCCATGATTTTTGGCGGTGTGATGCAAGACCACATTCAGTTTAATCACAAAACATTGTGGCGCGGTAGCAAAAAGTCGAATGACTTAGGCTCGTACCTAAACTTTGGTGATTTATACATCACAAGTGATGACACGACACAAGTGAGCGATTATCAACGGAGCTTGAATCTGGCAGAGGCTACAGCACATGTGGCTTTTGTCAGAAACGGCATCCGCTTTGAACGCGAATACCTAGCCAGTTTTCCCGACAAAGTCATCGCCATCCGATATACGGCTTCGAAGAACAAAGCTCTGAATTTGCATATCAAACTAAAGAATGCGCAAGGCAAGGACGTGACTTATTCCGACAAGGTTGCCTCTTTCTGTGGACAACTGAACAACGGTATGAGTTATTTTGCACAGATGACAGTGGAACAAGAAGGTGGAGAATCTGCTTTCAACAACGAAGGCATTGCCATCAGAAATGCCAAAAGCATGGTCATCTACCTGGCTTGCGGCACGGATTTCCAAGCCTTGGCACCCAACCACATTACCGGAGATATGGTTGGCTTGCAACAACAAGTACGCCAATCTTTGAACCAGGCACAACAAAAAGGATATAATAAGGTAAGAGCATGCCATATAGCCGACCATGCAGCCCTGTTCAACCGAGTAGATTTTCAATTAGATGAGGCAGCCACCGGTGTTGCCACCAAAGAACTCTTGCTAAAGCAAGGCGAAAAAGAAGCGTACAGCAAAGCTTTGGATATGCTGATTTTTCAGTACGGCCGCTACCTGACCATAGCCTCATCACGCGGAGTTGCCCTACCCTCCAACCTGCAAGGTATCTGGAATAAAGACGGAGATGCCCGACACGATGCCGTGTGGGCTTCGGACATTCATGCCAACATCAATGTACAGATGAACTACTGGCCCGCAGAACCAACCAACCTGAGCGAATGTCATTTGCCGTTCCTGGAGTATATTTACAATGAGGCAACACGAAAAGACGGCGGATGGCAGCTGAATGCACGTGATTTGGGCATTAAAAGAGGATGGGTAGTCAATACTGCCGGAAACATATTCGGCGGTTCAAGTCAATACAAAGCCGGTAAATATGCGGTGGCTAATGCTTGGTTCTGCGAGCACTTGTGGCAGCATTTTACTTATACCTGCGACACGACTTACTTGCGCCAAACGGCTTTTCCGGTGATGAAATCGGCTTGTGAATTTTGGTTTGACCGCTTGGTTGAGGCTCCCGACGGCACGCTGGAATGCCCCAACGAGTATTCTCCCGAACAGGGTTTCATACAAAACGCCACGGCCCACGGGCAGCAATTGGTCACTCAGTTGTTCCTTAATATGCAACAAGCGCTGAAGGTATTGGGCGATGGAGCTGCTGACAAGGCATTCAAACAAGAACTGACGGACAAGCTTAACCGCATAGACCGTGGTTTACGTGTCAATGATAAAGGTATGCTGCGCGAATGGAAATATCAGGAAAATACGCCGAATCAACCTGCCAACCAGAATCATTTTGCACACGATGAAGAGAATATCTGGCAATGCCACCGGCATACATCGCACTTGATGGCACTCTATCCTGGTTTTGAAATTGACCCCGGAAAGGACAAAAATATATTCCATGCAGCCAAGGCATCTCTGCAAGACCGCGGAGAAACCGGTACCGGCTGGGCTTTGGCATGGCGCATATCACTTTGGTCGCGTGCCCGCGAAGCGCAAAAAGCTTATTCTCTGTTGCGTCATTTTGCAACGCATACGGATGTTCTGTCGTACAACTGGTATGGTGGTCTGTATGACAATATGCTGGATGCGCATGCTACTTCTGTTTTTCAGATAGAAGGAAACTTTGGAGCTACGGCCGGCATTTCCGAGATGCTCTTACAAAGTCGCCCGGATTCTACGGTTCTGCTTCCTGCTCTTCCGGCAGAATGGCAAGAGGGTCATATTAAGGGACTCAAAACCATTGGCAACTTTGAGATTAGCTTGGACTGGAAAGAGCACCGACTCACAAAGGTTCGGATTCACACCCTAAAAGGCGGCCCGATTACTTTAGCTTATCCCGGCATCCAATCGGCTCAAGTGAAAGCGCTTCGTAGAAAAGCAGGCAGAAGAGTGTTGCACACGGAACAGATCAACAACAAACCGAATCAGCTGTTGTTGGTCACAAAACCCGGTGAAACTTACGAACTGATTTTTCAGTAATATAAAAAACGGTTAATGGACATCAAATCCATTAACCGTTTTTATTTTATAGACAGAAGACTTCCGCACAGCTTTTTCAGCACTTTTTCATTACGTCTCCTTACATAATCAAAGAGCTGCAAGAGAGAAAAACTGCATTGAAAAGCCAAACAACATGAATATAGAATCACAGGTTCAGCACATTCATATATTTTCCATCTACATATTGTGTGTTTTCTGCAAGATACTGTTCCCATAATGATTCCAATATCTTAGCCTCGTCTATTGAAAGCACTCGACCAGAATGCCCACCACTCCATTCAAAAGAAGGTATAGCGTTTTGCAGTTCTTCTGTGGTCAACATCGGTACATTCTCTGGGTCGAGAATTACATTGGGAAGCATATCCATGTAAAAAACCTGTCTGCCCTTTCCGCTCCAATCACCTGCTTCGTAAGGATGAGAGTCAAAAATTCCACTCATCACAATGCCCGTTTTACCTTCTCCCACTCGCACCAGGAAAAAGCGATCACCAAGTTTTGCCTTTTCATGCTCCCAAACACTCCAGTTAAAATAGTCTGTCAAAAGGTTCTCTATATGATTCTGATGATTTTCAAGTGTCATACTGGATATATCCGGATTCCACATCAGTATAAATGTATTCTGTCTCTCATCAAAGCCACTGCCCGGATACGTTGGTTTATAGTGTAGATTATCAGGTTGCAGACAACGGGCTTTGTTCATCATCTTATGTACTGCTTCTACGGACAATACATTCTTTCGCATAAATTGCAGATCGTCCAACGGATAAAAAATATCATCGGGCAATATTTTCCAGGCTTCTTTAAAAGGAATCAGAACAGGCGGCAGCGAATCGTCATCGGTATCTAAGATACCTAACAGATTAGCTTCTGAAATATAATCGAAGTCTCTTACCTTTCCCTCTTCTATGACTATCATCGAAATAGTAAGACATTTTTCAGAGTCTCCATCAGGTGTCGGGACAACCATTCGGGTACTTGTATCTTTCAAGTCAGCACAACGCCATTGCATCATACAAAGATAGTCCATAAATCTGTTCATCACCTCTTTATCAATATCTCCTTTCATCGGGATATCAAAATTCTGAAAAAAAGCATGCACCCAGACAAAACTTGCAAAAAAGTCCAAACATAACGACCTGATGACCGTTATGACCTATCAAGACACGCACGATATTAAATGCAGACTTCACTTCATTCTCAATCCACTCTTCATGAAACGTTTCGAAAGGATCGGTTATTTCGTCTTCATCTGCATTTTCCAAAAAAGCCTTGCCGCCAGTGATTTTCATCAAGGCGTCAATAGTTTTTGCGAATAACCGATAGTCCTCCTTTGACGAAAACGAACAGATACGCACTTCCAGACCATCCTCTTCCTTGTTTACTTCAATGCCTCGAATGGCTTCATCAATATTCCCAAACTTCACAGACGGATAATCATTCGATGTAATCATAATCGCTTCTCCCTGCTCAACCAGATATTTTATATAAACATCAGGAGCTGGAATCTTCTTGGTTCTAACTGTAACACAAACACTCATAGGTATTAATTTTTAAGATGAAACATAAATGAATATACAAATATAAGCGCTTGTTGTGCAGCCTATCTGCATTACATAAAAATCCGGATTGCAATTTGCAATCTTTAACTTATCTATTTTATCAAACAGTTTCTGCCTTGAACTTATATTGAATGTAGCAAATAACAGATTAAAAAGCAGTCTAT
>Burrito_p2__coassemble_3840_pt1 | contig 5845 bp, 4 predicted proteins | sample Burrito_p2__metabat2_high_PE_033 | metagenome-assembled genome bin Burrito_p2 | reverse complement strand
GCTATCAGAAGCATTAGGCAAAGATCCTGCAACTGTCAGCAAGTGGTGTACCAACACTACACAACCATCACTTGAAACCCTATTCAAGATTTCAGAACTATTGCAAGTACCTGTACTGGAACTTATCAAGAAACAGAATATATAGAATATGACCGAACAAGAATTACAACAATATCTACTTTCCAAATATCCAAAGGAAAACGAGGAGTGTGAATGGAAAGAATTCAAGAACATGAAGAATGACTTCAACGGCAAAGAGAAGGATGATGTCATTTCTTATGTTTCCGCTTTGTCGAATATGGAAGGCGGACATTTGGTTATAGGTGTTGTTGACAATACTTTAGAGATTGTCGGTACTAACACATACAACTACGACAGACAAAAAGCAAAGCTCAGAATGACAGATTTGTGCGCAAACTTACCATCTGAAGGATTGCTGGTTGAAGAATTCATCACGGACGACTCGCACAAGACAGTATGGGTAATTCATATTCCAAAACACATGAAGCGTCGTCCTGTATATGCACATAGCAAGGCATGGCAGAGGTTGGACGATTCGTTGGTGGAATTGACAGATTCTCGCCTTAATGTAATACTTGACGAGCAAGATTCCGCATACGATTGGACAGCACAAGCCATCAAGGACGCTACGATAGACGACCTTGACTCCGATGCCATCATGCTTGCTCGCGAAGGCTATAAGCAACGCTATCCAAAGTTTGCAAAGGAGTGTGACTCTTGGAGTGATAAAGTGTTTCTTGACAAGGCGTGTTTGACCATAGACGGAAAGATTACGAAAGCCACACTATTACTTGTCGGCAAAGAGGAAAAAGCACATAAACTCAATCACATTGCTCAGATTGTATGGAAATGCTTTCAAGACGGACAAACCTTTGGTGACATTTACACTATACCATTCATACGGACCACGAGTGAGTTGCTGAACAGAATAAGGAACTATCGCTTCAAGATTTACCCGAAGAACTCGCTTATTCCTGCCGAGGTGTGGAAATATGATACAGAGAGCATTCTTGAAGGCCTTCATAATTCAATAGCTCATCAAAGGTACGAAAGCGACGCACGAATCATTGTTACGGAAGACAAGGACAAACTGACGTTCCTAAATGACGGTTACTTCTTTGAAGGAAACTATAGCCAATATATAACTGGTGAGAAAACACCAAGGCACTATCGCAACCCAGCACTGGTAAAAGCTATGGTAAATATCAAGATGATTGATACCCAAGGTTATGGCATTCACAAGATGTTTGTGAGTCAAAAGGAACGTTATCTGCCAATGCCTGATTATGACAAATCCACAGCAACAGAAGTGGTCTTGACCTTGCCTGGTACAGTTATTGATGAGAATTATAGTCTCTTACTATTAGAAAACAAAAATCTGTCTCTTACAGATGCAGTTCTGTTAGACTCTGTACAGAAAGGCAAGCGCATATCGCCAGAAGCTATTGCCATGCTCCGCAAGCGCAAACTGATAGAAGGTCGTTTACCACATATCTTCATAGCAAAGGATATTGCCCAAGTAACAGACCAGAAGATAGAATATTCCAAGCACAAGGGATTGGATAATAAGAAATGTGAGGCGTTGCTGCTCGATTCGTTGAAGGATCATGGTTCGTTGACGAAGCCAGAAATAGTACATCTGCTTTGGGACGTGCTGCCAGACCAACTTGATGACAAGCAGAAAGAATATAAGATAAATAATCTCTTGCGCAAACTTAGAAAGGAAGGAAAGATTAGCAACATTACTATAGCTGGCAATAAATCAACTTGGGCGCTTGTAAATGGCTAAAATTTACAAGCGCTTACAAGGTTTTACACGCGGTTTTTACTTGCAATAGAGGATATATGCATAACGTAAGTATATGATTATCTGGATTTATTGTTATACAGTGAGAGCTTGTAAGGAATAGAAAAATCCGTGAGGTTTCCGTGTGCACAACTATCATAGACAAAGACACCGTATGGTATGGCGCTGTAAATGCTCTTGGCTATGCAACAGAAGAGGACAATGTGATAAAAGTGGTAGACAACAAACTTGCCAATGAATTGTTAGAAGTTCTGCTCACTTCCTAATTCCTGCGTAAACAATACGTAAACAAACTATTTGAGTCATGGATATTCAGAAATACGGTACAGAATATCAAATAGAGATAACTCGTTGATTATCAACAAAAGTTTATAATAACGAAATGTCACAGACTATCATTCTATTGGTCTCATAATCTGGAGGTCCCTGGTTCAAGCCCAGGCTGGTCCACAATAAACAGGCATTTACGAGCAATCGTAGATGCCTGATTTCGTTTATGGTGACCTTTTCAAACACAAAGTACGCACCCACGGTGATCATTTGATTGGATAAGAGCACATGTTTTAATCCGCTTTTTGCGGTATATAATTCGGTGGTTTACGGTCATTTATTCCTTGTTTTTGTGGCATTTCAATTAGAACTTTGCTGCAATTAGAAAATTATAATCTCAGCGACAGATGCTCCTGCTGCATCAAGCGAAAAAGAACTTCTTTGTATCAAAATAATTGCAGAATTAAAAATCAGCAAAGCAAATTCTGCTGCCATACAAAATAATTCTATAACTTTGCTTTCGGTATTTACAGCAACCATTGTTTTTAATTCGCTGAACGCACGTTGATAAAACCAGTCTGATTATGAATGAAAACCCAAACTTAGATTATTCAGCTCCATTGACAGCAACCATTATTTCTGCCCTGTTGGGAGTTTTTACCTATAACGACCCCGATTTCAGGAGCTTGTTTTATATTCTCGTCGTAGCCCTGATTGCCAGCATTATCTGGCTCCTTGTAACAATCAAAAACAGATACATTGACGACATCAAAGGAGAACATCTGAGAATTCTTGAAAATACATTTACGCATAACAGCCATTTCGGAAACAACGACTTGATGTTCTATTTCGATACAGCGGGAAAGAAGGTTTTCATATGCACCAGTGCCATTAACGGAACAAACAAGAGAATAGTTGAAGATTTTGTAAGTAGCAATACGTTTTGGCTTGAGAAGAACATCGTTGCTTTCGACTCTGAGAGAAATGAGTTGATCAAGGCAAGGAACGAAAACGGACAGGTGTTTCTGGAGCAGAACAACATCTCCGAAAGGCTTGCCGAAAAAGGCATTTTCGTAAGCAATCCCGACCCCACCGTGATACGCATCAACAAATATGCGTTTATTACGGACGACAAAAACCGCTATATCATCATCCTATCCCCTGAAAGGACACACTATCTCAGTTACAGGGAGATCGTCAGCATCTCATACGAAGAGAATGGAAGCAACGTATACAGCAAGTCTTTGGGCGGTGCCGCTGTGGGCGGATTGTTATTCGGAAAGACCGGTGCCATTGTGGGCAGCAACCTGTCCAAAACCACCCAGAACAAGGTGATTAAGGCCATGTCTGTCAAGATTCTCTTGAAGGACACAAGCAATCCGTCTATCCTACTTAAAATCTATAATGTGGATGAAGACATCCTTACATTAAAGACCAGTAGTTCCGGCGACAGGGCTAAATACGAAAATCTGATGAGAGATGTCGTCAAAATCAAAGACATCTTTTCAATTATCCTGGACATAAACGACACGCCTGAATCCCAAAAGGCGGAACCCCAGGAGCAACCCGTGTCACAAACCGGTATAGCCGACGAACTGGCCAAATTGGCAGAATTAAAAGAAAAGGGATATCTGTCGGAAAAGGAGTTTGAGGCACAAAAATCAAAATTGCTGAATATGTAGTTCACTTCTGGTTCTTTCAAGAATCTGTTTTCTTTGCCTATCGGATAACTGCGGAAAAACTGGCTTGGCGATACTCTTTGGATGCCGTCTTGAAGAAGACGGCATACGCAGAATATCAGTAGCTGTTTTCTGCGGCTCATGCAGCGCATTGCAAGAATCACTTTGCTACTCATCAGCTTGATTTTCTTTCTTTTTGCCCTGTTTTTACAAGAAATTGCTTACCTAAACAGGCTATCATCGGACTCATCCAGCAGAAAAACGGAATATTTATACACATTTTTATACATAAAAAACAGATAATTCTGTATAAATATCGAAAACTTCTCTTGAGAATTTTGTAAAAAAGTCATGAGATAATTGATTTTATCTCATGACTTTTTTGAAGAAAGACCTCATGAGCTTGTAAAAAAGGCAGAATCTTTCATACAGAAACACTCTTTAGTTTAAAAACGGCTTTTCGGACATCCCATTTCAAATTATTTTGCGACCTTAAAATAGCCATGTATTCCATTCTGTTATTGACAGTTACCTTATTTTTCAAGCCACGAGATTTACGTATTTCACGAACCCAGCAAACAAGGAGACAAATACAGCAATCTCAGACCGAATAAAAATACAAAATGTAAATTCAGACTATAGAACCAAAGAAAAACAGCTACGCGTTGAGCATGCTATCTACAAAACACAGAGACAGTAATCATAATTCTTGAAAATAAATCAAAGAATGTTTTTTTTGCTCATTTAAAATACCTACCTTTGCAACCGTTTAAAATGAACAACACATTTTTTCTATTAAAAAGAAAATAACCAAAAAACAAACAATACAACATTATGAGAAAAATTACAAGTTTACTGACTCTGCTCTTATTAATGGTGAGTGGAGTGATGTTTGCTCAGTCAACGGAAAATACTCAAAAATTGGAAGTGACTACAGACAAAAACAATCCAAAGTATTATCAAATTACTTCAGTAAGAACAACAGGTGGAACTTATTTGAAATATAATGGAGATGAAGCAGCTCCAACCCGTGTAGCAAATGCTGAAGCAGCTGAACTAGACGGTTATTGGTATTTGATGCAAGGCTCATCAGAGAATACTTACAAAATTTACTCTGTAAGCGGCACTGCATTGACTCATGACTTCAGATTCACAGCTGAAGGTAGCGAATGGTATATTAAGACTAATCAATATAGAACTGGTGCTTATACTATCAGCAAAACTGAAAATGTAGCCTCAGGAAGCAATTGTATAGATGCACATAATTATGATGGAGGTATCGGTTGGTGGAATTCAACATCAGGTGATAATGAAGGAACTGCTTGGACTTTTGAAAAAATAGAGAACGGAATTGCCAATGCAATTCAGACTCTTACCAACAAAGTAAATAAAGAGAATTTAATCAATCAAGGTGTTGACAATTCTTACGTAGGCTATATGAGCGATGATAAAAAAACTGCATTATCACAAGCTATCTCTGATGCTTCTGGCAAAAATACATACGAAGCTTACAAAGCATTAGAAAACAAAGTAAATGAAATACTTACTCCTAATTTTGAAGAGGGTGCATTCTATGTGATTAAGAATGAAAATCCGGATAACGGAGTTACAAAAAGATACCCTTCTACTCAACACATGCATAGTACCAAAGAGGGTGTTTTCAACACAGACTTTAGCAACGACCGCAATATTCGTCGTGTAGAAGAAGGAGATGCTCTCTTACCACGTCTTTGGAAGTTTGAAAAACAAGATAACGGCGGCTACAAAATTCGTAATGCCAACACTGATTGTGTTTGGAGTTCTTATGTAGAAGCAGGTATTGATATGCCAATTAACAAGCAAGCAGGAGGTATTTATAGCGTAAACTTTGTTCCATGCAATGCAGGAGGAAGCAATGTAGCTGCCTTTAATACAAAATTCACCATTAATATTTCTGGCCACATGATTAATGCTTTCCAAGGAAACAGCAATACCGTTATTTGTGACTACAATGGCAATCATATCGGCGATGCAGGTAACTATTGGTCTTTCAAGAAAGTTACAGAAATCCCTGTTACTATCGGTGCTA
>Burrito_p2__coassemble_3316_pt1 | contig 6667 bp, 5 predicted proteins | sample Burrito_p2__metabat2_high_PE_033 | metagenome-assembled genome bin Burrito_p2 | reverse complement strand
GGTGTTATGCTTCTATCAGTCATACTGCATGAAAAACAAGCCATCCGGTATACATGGATGGCTTGTTTTTCATGCAGTATGACTGATAGAAGCATAACACCAATACGTTTCCTGTATTCTATGTATTTCTCAAGGCAACTTAAATTGAAATCCGAATTAAAAGTTAAAAAAAACAATCTCTTTGATTTGGGGCTATTCCTGGTCATGAATGCAAATATATTTATAGTATATTCGCATTCAACGTATTCTTTTGCATGAAAAGGGCACAGATTAAATTGCCGTGTATAACGGTTTTTCGTTTATAAAATTGTTGCTATGAAGGGAAATAAGTTTGTTATGGGTACTGTCCGCTCTTATGGCAGGTGGATGAAATGTTTTTATTTAGGTATTGTATGCCTTGTTGTGTGTACGGGTTGTAGCCATGATTTGCCCGATAAACTGTTTATGCAAGTTCTTCCGGAGTTCACCTATGGCGAAGAAAAGCCTCATAGTGGCAATGTACATCCTCGTATCTTGATAATGAATTCGGAAGAAGATATCAAAAACAGTGATTTCAAACAGCCTTTCAAAGATTATATTTATGCTCAGAACATAGACTTTGAAAAACTGAGTCTTCTGGTTATGCCCTTAATGGATATATGGATTGTCAAGGATAGAACCTATGATTTTTATCTTGCTGAAGGTGGGCATTATGTTTTGACTATAGAACACAAAGTGGAGAGCTTTGAGCAGCATCCATGGTATCTGACTTATCTTTGTGTCCTGGTGGAACATATTGAAAAGGATACCAAAGTAGTATGGCAAATGTCTTATAAGTAGTCAGCACAAGGCATGATGGATGTTGTGTGCTTTGTGAATGGCTTTGGAAATAGAAAACAGGGATACAAACCTTAATGAAAAGGTGTTGTATCCCTGTTTTCTTATGTTTGTTTGCTGCTTCCATAACCTTGCAGCAAAGTTCCGTTGTCCTGTTTTGCCGGCTGAATTAGGCTTTGTTGGTTACAGGAATATCATCAGGATGATTTGTGCCAATATGACTCGGATGAACATGGCCAACGGATAAACCGTGGCATAGCTCACAGAGGCATGGTTGCTTCCTTGGTAGGTTTCGTTTACATAGCTCAGAGCCATGGGATTGGCCATGCTGCCGCAAAGCATACCGCACGTGCTACGGAAGTCTATTTTTCGGAATCGCAGTGCTATCCATCCCACAATCATTACGGGAATCAGCGTAATGGCAAAGCCGAATCCTATCCAAGCCGCACCTTCCGGACGCATCACGGTTTCGAAGAAACGTCCGCCGGCATCAATTCCCAGGCAGGCAAGATAGAGAGAGAGTCCGATGGCGCGCAGCATCAGATTGGCACTGCGCGTAGTGTAGATGCGCATATGCAGGCGCGGGCCAAAGCAACCCACCAAGATGCCGACAACAATCGGGCCGCCTGCCAGGCCGAGTTTTACGGGCGTTTCTATGCCTGGAAGCGTAATCGGAACGGCTCCTAAAATCAGTCCGAGCACGATGCCTACAAAAATGGCCGCCAGATTCGGCTCCTTCAATGAGGTGATGGTGTTTCCCAAAATCTTTTCTACTTGCTTGATGGCCGAGGCATCGCCCACAACAGTCAGTCGGTCGCCCAACTGAAGTACCAAATCGGGGGTAGCAAGCAGTTTCACACCGCTGCGCAGCACACGGCTTACGTTGATGTCATAGGCATTGCGCAGGCGCAGAGAGCCTAATCGGCGTCCGTTGATTTCGGGACGTGTCACTACGATATAGGTCGATACGAGTTCGCGGTCGATGCTGTTCCAGTCTATGTCTTCCTTGTTCCAGTCGCGGCTTTCTTGTTCTCCGAACAGCATGGTCAGAATCGGCATGTCCTTTTCGATGGTTACCACTAATATGCGGTCGTGTTCCTGCAAGATGGTTTCGCGCGAGGGAATGGTCACCTTGCCGTTTCGCCACAATCGAGAAATCACAAACTTCGTATGGCTTTCATTGGCAAGTGTTTCGATGGTCTTGCCATAGATTCCCGGATTGTGTACCTGGAAGGCTGCAATATAGGTGTGATTGGGATCGTCTTCCTCTTTAATATTCATGTCTTGGGGACGTGCTATAATTTTCTTAATCAGGATTACGGCCAATATTACGCCCACCACGCCGAGTGGATAGGTCACCGCACAACTGAGGGCTGCTCCGCTGGCATCTTGCCCCAGCTGTTTCAGGGTTTGCTGTGCCGCACCCAGTGCCGGAGTATTGGTAGTTGCTCCACACAACACGCCAATCATATCTTGCAAAGGAATCTGCACGGCATAGCTTATTCCGATGGTCATGGCTGTGCCCAACAAGATTACGATAAGCCCCATCAAGTTCAGTTCGATGCCTTCTTTCCGGAATGCGCTGAAGAAACCCGGTCCCACTTGCAGCCCCAGTGAGTAGACAAACAACACCAAGCCGAAGCTTTCGGCATAGTTCAGCATGTCGGAGTTGAGCGAGATGCCCAGATGTCCGGCTACGATTCCCATAAAAAAGACAAAGGTAACTCCCAATGAGATACCTGCTATGCGAACTCTGCCCAGCGAGATGCCAATGGCAGTGGTTAGTGATAAAACGATAATGGCTTGCAAAGCCGAATGTTCAAAGAATATACTGTTAATCCATTCCATAGGTGCAAAGTTATAGAATAAATTTGGTTTGCGTGAAAGATATTTTTGGAAAATTTTGGGCGGTATTTCTTATTTGTATTTTCGTTATGGAGATTCGTGAGAATTTTTTGAAATACGTTGTGTCAATTTATTGCCTTTTTGCCTAAAAAGGCTATCAGTATGCACTGTTTAAGTGTTGTTTTTCTTACATCGGCTTTTGACTATTCTCTCATTCTAGCAAGACGGCTTGCATATTTATGCATAAAATGAACATTGTTTCTTGCATATATACTGCATATATGGCAAAAATTCTCTTGGTATAAATTGATTTATCTCTTGAGAAAAACAAAATGAAGTCATGGTGAAAATTATTTTTCTTCTTGATTCCTACTTTTTTCTCTCGTATTCTTCTTAAAAAAGATTTAGATTCTTAAAATATTTAGCAATTCATCTCTAGATGATGCACTTTTTCTGTTAGGAATAGAATGCGTATTATTCAGATGTTCAGACGAATAGATACTGTATTTTGTGTCTGTAAATCGCTTATGTTCTTTTCGGCCTGTTTAGGTTCATAAATTCTTAATTCTCAGACAGGGAAATAATACAGAATGTCAGATTTGACAAAAAGACAAAAAACACTCCCGATGCATGGAAAGGATGCATCGGGAGTGTTGTATCATGCAATACGCATGTTTTATCAGTCTTGGTGTGAGAGCCAATTGGCAAGCATGCTTTTCCCAAAGGGAGTAAGTACGGACTCTGGGTGGAACTGGATGCCTCGCACGTCATATTTCTTGTGTTTCAGAGCCATGATATAGCCCTCTTCGCTTGTAGCTGTCACTTGCAGTTCGTTGGGAAAGGATTCATTCGAAACAATCCATGAGTGATAGCGTCCTACGGGAAACGTTTCGGGCAGACCATTAAAGAGGTAGTCGTTGTTCAGCTGCCTGCAAGGGCTTTGTATGCCGTGAAACACGTGGCTCAAGTTTGTCAGTTTTCCGCCAAAAACTTCTCCGATGGCTTGGTGTCCCAAACACACGCCCAAGATAGGTTTCTGTCCGGCATAGGTGTGGATGGTTTCCATCAGTAGTCCGGCCTCGCTGGGAATGCCCGGTCCTGGACTTAGCAGGATTTTGTCGAAAGAGCTCAGGTCGTTGATATGAAACCGGTCGTTTTTCCATACGGTAACGTCGGCTCCCAAGGCTTTTACCATGTGACTCAAGTTGAATGTAAATGAGTCGTAATTGTCAATAATAACAACTTTCATGCTCTGTTGGCTTTGGAGTGTGTGTTTTTTTGTTGTGAATTATTATTCGGGACAGAATTCGTTTTTGTGAGCCAAGTAAGTATCCAGGTCTTTGTCTCCGCGGCCACTTACAGTCAATACCACAACATCGTCTTTTTTAAACTGCATCTTAGGCAACATAGCCAGTGCATGCGAAGATTCCAGTGCCGGGATGATTCCTTCCAGGCGTGTCAGTTCGAAAGCTGCTTGCAATGCTTCGTCGTCGTTGATTGCGAGAACTTGTGCTCTTCTCTCCTTGGCCAGGTGTGCATGTAACGGACCGATGCCCGGATAGTCCAGGCCGGCAGAGATAGAGTAGGGCTCTTGAATCTCTCCGTTCTCGTCTTGGATTACCAAAGTGCGGAATCCGTGAATGACCCCTTCTGTGCCGCAAGAGATGGAAGCGGCTGTTTTTCCACTGGCTATTCCATAGCCTCCGGCTTCTCCAAGAACCAGATTTACGCGCAAGTCATCGATATAATGATATACGGTTCCTGCTGCATTGGAGCCTCCTCCGATACAAGCCATAAGATAGTCGGGATAGTCTCGTCCTTCTTTCTCCATCAGCTGTGCCTTGATTTCCTTGCTTATTACGCTTTGCAGTCGTGCCACCAAGTCGGGATAAGGGTGTGGTCCTACGGCAGATCCCAACAAGTAGAAAGTGTCGTCGGGACAAGAACACCAGTTCAGTGCCTCGTTTACAGCATCTGTCAGTGTTTGGCTGCCCGATGTGACGGGGAATACTTCGGCTCCCAGCATGCGCATTTTTTCTACGTTGACATGCTGTCGCTCAATATCTACTGCTCCCATATAAACGCGGCAGGGCATGTTCATCAAGGCACACGCTGTTGCTGTAGCTACGCCATGCTGTCCGGCACCGGTTTCGGCAATGATGCGTTTTTTGCCCATCTTGCGTGCCAGCAGGATTTGTCCGATGGCATTGTTGATTTTGTGTGCTCCGGTGTGATTCAAGTCCTCTCTTTTCAGATAGATCTTACATCCGTATTTTTCGCTGAGGCGTTTAGCCAAGTATAGTGGGGAAGGGCGGCCAACGTAGTCGCGGAGCAGTTCGTGGAACTCTTTTTGGAATTCTTCGCTTTTCAGGATTGTGAGATATTCGTTTCTCAGTGATTCGATTGCGTGATTCAAAGATTCTGGGATAAAGCTTCCGCCAAATTCGCCATAAAAACCGTTTTGATCTATGTTATATGATTTCATATCTATTTTATTTATTAGTTGTTTTTTTGCTTGTTTTTTATCTTCATTTTTGTTTATCTGTCTTGTAGTCAGTAGCTTGTTTTGCTTCTGAAACTTGGTGCTCTTCGATGAGGATTTTTTGCAGGTATCAAAAAAAGGCTTGTCGCAAGTACGACAAGCCTTTTTATCTGTTTTATTTCAGGTATAAACACCAAGATATACAAGACGAGCTCCTCACGACCTTTTGAGTTCTGAGTAGCGCCACCACCAATATGTATTCTTGTTCATGTTCATATCACTATTTTCTTTTTTGTTCGTTGCAAATGTATGTTATTTATTTTATTCAACCAAACGATGGGTCGATTTTTTTAAAAAATAGTTTCAGTTTTTTGTTTTTTCCATGGTTTTCCGAGGCAATTTATCCTTGCAGATTACTCTTTGCGCACAGAAAAATCATAGGCCTTGAGGTCGCCTTCTTTATTTTGTGGTGTTTGTTTCAGGTTTATCAAGATATACTCTCCAGGGAATAAATCTTTGATAGGTGTAACTAAAAAGCCCATTTCCGGCAGATTTTCAATAACAAATGCATCCATGTTGATGCGCGTATAACCGCACTCTAGGATATCTGCATCCGGCAACCGGCGATAGTTTCCTCTTTTGTTTAATCGGATTAAGGCGTAATCGTTCAGGGTTTCTTCTTTGGGATAGATGGCAAATGTTGGTTTGGTGTCGCTCAGTTGCTTGGAATATTTGCCGCTGAAATAGCGTACCAGTTTTCTGCCCACGTTGAACCCCTGTATGTCCCATCCTTTCTTTTCTTCTGTTTGAGTGATCTGGGCGCGCATGGGTGCTTTCTCTCCGTTCACCATAATGAATACGTGCGGTGCAGGTTGTGGCATTTGTGCCTGCATGCGATGGGGTATGGCTAAAAGCAAAATCCATACAAGAGAAGCAAGAATACTTGCTTTATCGATAAATCTTAATTTCATAATGCTGTGTACTTGTGTATTTTTTCAGGAGTTGACCAATGATTTCTGCACAATGTGCCACTCCCTGTTCGTTTCCGTCGTAACCGTTGATTAATACGGTGATGTGCTTGGTTTCCAAACTTAGTTTTGTCCGTTCGTGGTCGCTTGTAGGGGTACCGAATCCACCGAGGTTGTCCCGGTATACCGGTAGTTTTTCGATGTTGAGAACACCGCGTCCGATGCCTTCGTACATTTCGTCGGCTTTTCCGACACCCAACACTGCATCGCCTATAATCTTATCAGAATCAAAGCCACCGATGGAATATCCGGTCTGCATCGAAGCCAGGTTAATCAGGTCTACAGCCGTGTTAACCTCATAAAGTTCCTGGCCTTTGCTGATTCTCCGAATGAGCGATTCGGCTGCCGGGCGGTATCTGCTGGGGTCTTTGCCCAAGGCTTTATAAGCCAATCGGGTGCTTTGCAGTGGTGTCATTTCTTTAATAAAATCAGCTTTTTGCTGGCGAATCCAAGATTCGTGTTCCCGGATTTCATTCCAAAGAGCATCATTGTAATC
>Burrito_p2__coassemble_3147_pt1 | contig 6938 bp, 6 predicted proteins | sample Burrito_p2__metabat2_high_PE_033 | metagenome-assembled genome bin Burrito_p2 | reverse complement strand
GTGAATGTCTACCTGTTTCTTCTACCTTATTATCATGTCGTGCCACGATCAGGCAAACAACCTATTATATGGTATAAAAATCTGATACCGAAAGAATCAAGTTGGCTATTGAGGCAAACAATAGCAACAGGATAACCGATAATGGAGGTGAAGCCACAGCTATAAGCATCAGTGCATAGATTCCTGTAATGAGCGAATAGGCTGCCAGTAAAAATACAGCGCTTAGATGTAGAAACCGATTTTGGCGATTGCGCATATAGATAAGAGCAAATAGAAAAGCCCCCACAGTCCAAGCATAATTCACAAAGAACGACTGAACGATAATCATCTAGAACAATCCTTGAAATATCCACCAGTATGTGTTCAAACAATGTGCTATTTTTTTATTTATCTTCATATAATCTAAATATAAAAAAGTCGAAACTGTCCGAAATCTACGGTTTGTTTTACTATACATACAGTAGAATTACGGACAGCCGACTCAAAGAAACTTATATTACAGATAGAAAAACTCGGGTTCTTTTCGCTCAGCATATTGCCGATTAAATTTCCAAGATGCGAGTTTGAAGAGCAAGCTTCTGAAGTTGCGCGCTTTCTGTGGGCATACAATTATGCAGCGACCGCAAGAGATACACTTCTCTTTATTCGTTTTCTGGGGAGAATCTAAAGGAATGGCTTGTGTAGGGCATAATTTGGCACAGGCTCCGCACCCATGACATGAGCGGTTGGCTGTGGGATGTATGGGAACATTTTTAATGGGGCGGTAGGGTATGTGTCCCGGTACTTGAAGTTGGTGAGACGTTTCTGCTGATTCCCATTCATTCAGAATAACCTGAGTCTTATGGCAGAAATTTTCTATTGCCGTCCAATCCTCCTTATCTGGTCGGTTAGCTGCAACCCGATTAAAAATAGAATGTTGCGCCACAATAGCAGCTGCCGCAACAGGAATGCACCCCTGTTTGCATACTAGTTCTCTAAGTTCTATCAGCGCATCATCATAATCTCTGTTGCCATATACACATACGATGAGGGAGGGTGTGCAGTCACCTTTAATTTTCTGAATACCCTTTAAAGCCATTTCTGGAACTCGTCCCGAAAACACAGGGACACCGATAACGAGCAGATCATTTTTATGCAAAACAATTTCTTTTGTTGTTGTTACTCCTGTTATATCATGCTCTATTTTATTGCCTTCCAATAAATTGGCTATTCCTTGAACCACCCTCTTGGTAGAGAAGGTGGCACTGAAGAATACAGCGTGCAATGTTTCTGTTTTCATTGTTCTATTTTACTTTATAGACATACGCTATTGCTAGTTGTTTCCCTGGCAGTCCGAATTTGTTCGGTTGATGGCCACGTTGAAAGCCTTGCATCGTCGGTTCATTTGGTTCGTTCTTCCCAGAGAGAACCTTCCGAACCATTCATAGATGTCCAGTCCGCGCCCTAGAGTTATGGTCCATCCCGTGTCAGTTTGGATTAGTCTGTCGTGGTCGGCCTTGAAGTCATACGTAAAATCAATGCCCACAGGTTGCAGTTCGTCAGCCAAGTCATTAAAGATGTCAATCACCTCTGCCACTTTTTCGTCATCCTCATTTTGTGTACTCACATGAATACGGATGCTGTCTTGGGTTGTCACTTCACGTACCATTGCAATAAAGTCCACTAGGTTGTCAATCTGATAAGGCTGTCTGATGAATGGATCCGTCAGCTTGATGTCTTTTGCATCCTTCAGATAGTCGCCGAATAGTCCTTTGTAAGTCACACCTCCTTGGTTTTCTCTGACAGAGATAGTTGTGCTCACCAGCTGTCGGGTGCGTGGTCTTAGTCTGCGAATACCGGTTCCTACTATTTCTAAAACCTTATCGTTAGAGTCATTGGTTTGGACATTTGTTGGCTTGTGCGATTCTACAGATGGTTCGCTTTCTTCCACTTCATCTGGCTGATCCATGCAGCATCGGTGATTGTTCTCCAGATTTTCCAGTGTTTCCACTTTCACCAGTTCTCCTGTAGGCAGCCAAGAATATTCAAACTTAGCCGGTTCGGCACAGAATGTCGAGTCGATGATATACAACTGATCCTTGACACGTTTACGGGCTTCTGCAGCAAAATCAATCAGTTCTTTTGCTTCCTCATCCGTCATTTCTCCGTTGGGATAGAGTAATTTGCAGAAACCAGAAAATGTTTTTCTAATGGCATTATGGTCGCGTTCTGACAGCGTGCCGCTGAATTTGGCATACTGATTCAGTCGGCTTGAGAAGTCGATATTGCGCAGTTCATGCAAAATTGCCGAGATATAGTCTGTAATCAGTCCGTATCCTGTGCTGAATGAACTTTTCTTGAGCACTTTCACTTCCCATCCCGGGTTATATACATGAATACGGTCCAAGAAGGCACCCGTTTGGAGAAAGTCGGTAGGAACCGACTCAAACAGATGTGTATTACGCAACATATATGGCACGGTATGTTTGGTATTACCCACAAAAACCATCGAGGCTGTACTTTCGTGCGTACCTTTACCGCGGTTAAACGATTTATTCGCCAGATAATTCTGCATGGTATCCACCAGTTTAGCTTCGATAGAGCGGTGCGGTTTCTGTTCATATTCATCCCAGGCCACCACATCCCAGAAGCCCACTAGTCCCAGTAATTCGCGGTTGCCCGACATCTTTACGAAGAGTCGGGCGCTGGTTACGTCGCCTCCGCTGACTAAAACAGAATAGGGTGAGAATTCTTGGTATACATGTGACTTACCGGTTCCTTTCGGTCCCAATTCCATAAAATTAAAATTATTTTCGATGTGTGGCAGCAGGCGTGCCAGGGCAATGAACTTCTCCCTTCGGTTCAAGTTTTCGGGATTCAAGCCGATGGTGTGCATCAGCAAGTCAATCCACTCCTCGGTAGAGAAGAGGCTTCTTTGACTGATATAATCATCCACGTCAATATTTGATATTTGGATTGGTTTCAGCGATTGGATTTCCCATCTGATGCGGATATCTTCTCCAGAGAGATAATTAATTTTTACGATACTCCACACTCCGTTGCCCGACAGGAGTTTCGGGTTTTTTCGTACAATGGTGTCCTCTACGGGAATATTCACCAATCCCAGATTGGCAAAGTTCACTTCATACAGATCTTGTTTGTCGTTCAGTGCTGCCGTAATCTTGTCAATCACTGTGTATGAGCCTTTTTCTCGGATGCGTCCTTTAATCAGGTCTGCTTCTGCTCGGCTGATATAATTGTTTCGGATTACGGTTTTCACTTTTTCTACTCCCTCTTCTATAATTTGAGGATCATCGCTGGCGCAATACTGTCCCAGCAGATATTCGAGTACATAAGTAGGAACGGGCAGATTACCTTTCACCTGAAAAGCCAGGTCCTTGCGTACAACCTTCCCTCCGAAGGCATTTAATATTTTATCTTGAAGAGCCATATATTAAAAATCATCTTGCTCAATGAGCGTATTGTTCACTATGTTTTTGGAGATTACCGGATTGAGGTTATCATCCTCATTAAAGACCTTAAATTGCATTATTTTGGAAGTAGCAGACTGGGTTACCGTCAGGTCAACCTCATAAATGCGGCTGGCAGTCATTTCCGTATCGGTAGAATTCAAGGTAATTGCTTTCACTGGCGACACCACTTCGTCGCCCACATAGATGGCACAGTAAACGGTTTGCGGTTGCATGCTCATAGACACTGCTTCATTTTGTACCAGATGCGCTTTCATGCGACTGGAAGAAACCGTCAGTGAAGACTCCAGCAGCGAGACACCCACTTTGCCTTTTTTGTTTTCCACCTGATATTTGCTGTATAAGATGGGTATAACCAGTTCTTGCAGCGAGGCGCCTCCGTGTGCAAACATATAGTCGCCACCTTCTTTAGCCAGTCGGTTTGTTCCGGTAGGAACTCCCACAAAGAAATCTCCCTTCATGGCCGAAACCGCCTGCAACGGGAATTTGCTGATGCCAAAGTCGGTTTCCTTGCCGTTTTCACACAGGAAATAGCGCGTTTTCTTTTCCACGTTTTCTTCTGTCACTGCCAGTTTGTCTTTCTCCTCGAACGGGATGTCATGGTACAGAAAGCCGTGGTCGGCGGTGAGATATACCTCGGTTACATTTGCATAGTCATGAATAAAAAGGATGAGCTGTTGCAGTTCGTCCAAGGCATCTCTCGAAGCTGATGCAAAAGTTTTCAGGTTACATCCGTGGCAATTCTCGTCCAGTGTGTTATGAAACACGTATACCAGTTTGTTTTTAAACACCTCTCTTTTGGTTCGTTTGTCCATGCCCGTCAACGTGTCAAAATTGATGCACACCGCACTCTCGTTATAATTTTTCAGTTGATTTGTTCGTGCTTCGGTGGACGCTAGTGATTTTCCGTCTACCAGCAAGTCATTTCCTGTACACACAAGATCGTTGTGTGGCAGCAGGGCCGGTTTGCAATATTTTGTTTCTGTGGGCAGCATGGCCAGGGCCGGCAAGAGCGAAGCCATATGCTTTTTGCTTGTAAGCCTTGCAGTCAGTTCTTTAGCCATCTCAAATCGGAACGCATCGCTCACGATTACAGCAGTTTTCACTTTTGGCGAACCGATATGATTTCTGAAAAAATCGGGTTGTCTTTCCAGCGATGTGATTGTTTCGAATCCGATGCCCACCTCTTTGACGCAGCGAATCCATTCCAAGTTCATTTCGTTTGTCAGCGAGGCATAATCCTGGTCCAGTTTCTGTTTGATGCGTTCGGTAGTTTCGTTTTCTGTGGTTCCCAGGTCGGCAAAGGCACATACTGCTTGTCGGTAATACATGTCCAGCAGATAGAAAGACGAGGTATATTGTTCCAAATATTTGTCAGGCGTATTCAGTTTCAGCGTATCTATGCCATTCACGCAGGAATAGAAGTGACAGATATGTACCAGAAACGTAAGCGATAGTTTGAACCGTTCGTTCAGCAAGGCTTCTTTCTGCATCCGAAGCAAGCGTTCGAGAACCTCTTCGGGATTTACGAAGAGGTCATCTTTCACGAGTCGTTTTACGATTTGTCGGCACAATGCTTCTGAAAGGAAAGAAAATTCCGCTTCCGGACCATATACATCCAGCAGAACTTCCTCTTTGATATTCTGTCCCATTTTGTCGAAAGCCGCAGAAAAAGCTTCGTTGATCCGTGTGTTTTCGGCAATTGCTGTGAGCATGCTGTTCAGTTGTTGCAGTTTCACGCTGTCGTGAATCTTTAGTGCTTTGTATGGATCTGCATCCTGTACGGCCAGCAGTTGTGTAATAGCATTGTACTTCATGGCCTCTGCCACCTGATTAATGGGCGACATGCCGTTGGCATTAGATGCAATTCCCACAATCGATGCAAGTTTTTGGTTCAGGGCCATTTGGATGTCGTTTGCCCTTACCTTGTCGTTTGCCTGTAGTTTGTTCCAAAAGGCGGTAATCTTTGTTTTCTCCTCTTGTGCGCTTAGAACAATCAGTTGAGCGATAATCTGGTACCATTCCATCATTTTGCTGCTGCCGAGATACACTGACAAGATGCCTCGGTGTGCACAATCCCAGTTAAACAGCGAACTGTTATAATACGGTGCGAGCACTTTATCAAAGCGGTCGCGCAGCAATTCTGTAATATGTCGTTGAAAGAAGTCGGCATATTGCATTGGAATATTCCTTTGTTGCATGAAGGCGATGGCATCTTCTTCGTGGAACACCATGTTTGCTTTCAAGGTGCTCATCAGTGGGAACGCCAGGCACGCTTCCTGCGTGGTTGGTTCGATTTGTTGAAACAAAAGCACAACCTTTTTATCGGCCCATTCATGAGCCAGTTTTATTTTGGTATGAAACCAATCACCGGCAAACACCTTATATATATATAGTCATCAGGCCAGGGTGTGTTGTCTTCTTCTATCTCATTTTGGAGCATGCCCATTCCATCGAACACAAAGAGAACGTGCAAATCCTTTCCGGCTGCAAAATATTGAAAGATTTTTTCTTTTATGGTCATACAAACATTCTCTTTACGTTTTTATTTCAATTTAGCCAATACGTCGCCATATTTAGCATGATTCACAATTACTCCGTCGTCCAAGTCTATTTCTATGGGGTGTGTTGCCACCTCGTGCAGTCGGATATCATATTCGCGGCATTCTTCTAACTGTTTGTTGAAGTTTTGTAGTTGCTTTCGCTCGGTGGCAGAGAGTTCTGCTTGTCTAGCCATGAGGGTTTCTATCTGTGCCTTCAGCCATTCGATGTAAGGAAGCAGGTATTTGTTGCGCACCTTGCCTACGGTATATGGATCCATGCGGTGCAGATACACCAAAGCCTTGAAGGCTCCTTTCTTTGAGGAAAATAGCCAGTAGATGGGGCGGTTTTGGTACATCTTTTTGTGGTCTTTCCAGAAATCCTTGGCCAGATAGTCAGCTAGTGGTTTGCCCAATGCTGTTTCCATGCAATTTAAGTTAGCTGTTTGCCATTCTGTTCCGAAGGCCACCGTAACCCATTCTGTCAGTTTGTTTACCACGTTGTCTGGAAAGGGTGAATTATCGTCCATTAGCAGCAAGATGCCGTCCTCGTCGGGCATGAATGTGGGTTGTGGCACTTGGTTCAGATATTCTTTGAGCGTGTCTCCTTGATTGGCAAGAATCAGTCCCGGTTTATCCAGGCTGTATCGGCCCATCATGCAACCTATGGCATAGCTAATCAGTTGTTTAATGATTACCTCATCGTGCCACACGATATGTTGTTTGGAATGTTGTTCGTTATTCATGAGTAAAATATGTTGTATGTTAATGATGAATGTAAGTCACAAGCTCCGTGTCTTTTATCTCTGTTCTGTGTTGTTTGGATGAGAGTCTTGTTGGTTGTTTTATTTTGAAAAACAGTTTTCCAATGTCTTTATTCTCTGATTTCCCAATCTTCGATAGTACCTGTAGTGGAAGAGAAGCTGAC
>Burrito_p2__coassemble_2719_pt1 | contig 7919 bp, 5 predicted proteins | sample Burrito_p2__metabat2_high_PE_033 | metagenome-assembled genome bin Burrito_p2 | reverse complement strand
CCATAGGATATATCCTTTATTATAAGAAAAATAAAAATTAAACATAATAATGCATTTAAAGAACTACTGTTTGCTTACGGCATTAATTGGAGCGTGGATGTTTTCTACAGCTTCGGCACATACGAATGCTGATGCTCCGCGCTTGGTTGTAAGCATAACGATAGACCAATTACGTTCAGATTATCTGCAGGCATTCAAAACCCTTTATGGCGAGCGTGGTTTTAAGCGTTTGATGAAAGAGGGTTATGTGTGTCTCAATGCCGAATATCCTTTTGTGAGTCCGGACCGGGCTTCTGCTGTGGCATGTTTGTTTACTGGTGCTTCGCCTTACGAAAACGGTATTGTCTCTTCGATGTGGATGGATCGTAAAAGTCTTCGTCCTGTTTTTTGTGTCGATGATGAGAAATATCCGTCATTGCCTAACGGGATACCTTCGTCGCCACGTTTTTTGCGTTCTTCCACGTTGGTGGATGAACTAAAAATGGCTTCTTCGGGTGCCTCTCAAGTTTATGCCATAGCTCCTTTTCGCGATGCTGCCATTCTGGCGGCAGGTCATGCTGCAGACGGTGCCTTTTGGTTGAATGACGAAACCGGACAATGGGTCACTTCTTCTTATTATGGTGGATATCCTGCTTGGGCCAGTGCTTATGAACGTGACCATTCTTTGTGGAATAAGACAGACAATTTCAAATGGACTCCCTCAACATCGGTGGTTGGACAGTTTAATTATCTACTGGGTAGTGCAGCTGTCAGTCAACCTTTTGAGCATCGTTTCAAGGGAGATAATCGAATTGCAGCTTTTAAAACGACAGGATGCGTCAATGAAGAGGTGAGTCGTTTTGCAAAAACATGTATTGAAAATACAGCGTTGGGAAAAGATAAGGTGACTGATTTCTTGTCTGTAACTTATTATGCCGGAAATTTTGAACACAAAACATCCGCAGATTATCCGTTGGAGTTGCAGGATACTTATGCTCGTTTGGATCGTGATTTAGGTGAGTTTATCGATTATGTAGAAAAACGCATTGGAGTAGGAAATGTACTTTTTGTTGTAACTTCAACGGGTTATTCCGATCCTGAGCGTCCTGAATTGGCTCGTTATCGTATTCCGACCGGAGTGTTCAGCATGAAAAAGGCAACCGCATTACTGAATATGTACCTCATTGCCATGTATGGCGAAGGACAGTATGTTGAAACATCGTATAATGCACAAATCTATCTGAACAAGCGTCTGCTTGAACAAAAACAGCTTAATTCAGTGGAAGTGTTGCAACGCTGTCAGGATTTCATAATTCAGTTGGAAGGTGTTCAGGAAGTCTATACAAGTCATCGTTTGAATGTAGGCTCTTGGAATCCAATGATCAGTAAGATAAGAAATGCTTATCACCCCAAATGTTCGGGAGATATCATGATAGATATATCTTCGGGATGGAAACTCGAGGCAGATAATCTTAAGGAGCCTTTGTGGGTGAGAGAAGGATTTATCAGTTTTCCGTTGTTCTTTCTTGGATATGATGTCAAATCTCAAATAATTAAACAACCTGTTTCTGTGGATTGTGTGGCACCTACCGTGTCTCAATTCATGCGCATACGGGCACCGAATGCTTGCGCTGCTTATCCTTTGACAGATTTAAAGTAAAAAATATGCATTTCCTGTCAGGTGAAATCGTGATTTTATAAAATTTATAATAACTTTGCAGTCGCTAAAAACGATAATATAATAAAAACAATATGGATATAAATAAATTTTTAAGCAAGCTATTTGGCAATAAGTCAACTCGGGACATGAAACAGATTCAACCCTTGGTAGAAAAGGTGAAGGCTGCATTCCCGGAGATTCAGGCATTGGATAATGATGGACTTCGTGCCAAGACACAAGAGTTGAAAAGCTATATTCAAAATTCGGCAAATGACTTGAAGGATAAGCTTGCTGAATTGAAACAGAAAATTGAAGAAACAGAGATACAAGATCGTGCCCCTTTGTTTGCACAGGTTGACAAGTTGGAGAAAGAGGTGCTCGACCGATATGAAGTGGCCTTGAACGAAGTGATGCCTCAGGTGTTTGCTATCGTAAAGTCAACAGCTGAACGCTTTGCACAGAGTGAGGACATTGTAGTTACGGCAAATGATTTTGACCGTTCTCTCGCTGTGAAATATGATTTTGTAGATATTGAAGGCGACAAAGCCGTATACCATGCTCATTGGACTGCCGGCGGTAATGATATCCGCTGGAACATGGTTCATTATGATGTGCAGCTGTTTGGTGGTATTGTGTTGCATCAAGGTAAGATTGCCGAGATGGCAACCGGTGAAGGAAAAACCCTTGTTGCTACCTTGCCTGTATTCTTGAACGCATTGACCGGAAATGGTGTGCACGTAGTCACTGTTAATGACTATTTGGCTAAGCGTGACTCCGATTGGATGGGACCAATTTATATGTTCCATGGCTTGAGTGTTGACTGTATCGACCGTCACCAACCTAACTCTGATGCTCGTAGAAATGCTTATTTGGCAGATATTACTTTCGGTACCAATAATGAGTTTGGTTTCGACTATTTGCGCGACAATATGGCAACTAATCCGAAGGACTTGGTGCAGAGACGTCATAACTATGCAATTGTCGATGAGGTGGACTCTGTGCTGATTGATGATGCGCGTACTCCTTTGATTATTTCAGGACCGGTTCCGCAAGGAGAAAATCAACTCTTTGGAACTTATCAGCCTTTGGTAGAGCAGCTTGTTGCTGTTCAGCGTCAGTTGGCTACTCAATATTTGGCTGAGGCAAAACAGTTGATTGCTTCAGACGATAAGGAGAAAGTAGCAGAGGGATTCCTTGCTTTGTACCGCAGTCACAAGGCACTTCCAAAGAACAAGCCGTTGATTAAGTATCTGTCCGAGCCAGGAATTAAGGCAGGTTTGCTCAAAACGGAAGAAATCTACATGGAGAACAACAATAAGCGTATGCCTGAGGCTATCGAACCATTGTACTTCGTTGTAGACGAAAAGATGAATAGTGTCGACCTTACTGATAAGGGTAATGAATGGTTGGCTCATGCTACTTCTAATCCTGATTTGTTCGTTTTGCCGGATATCGTTTCTGCTATGTCGGCTTTGGAGAGCGACAGTTCGCTTTCTGATGAAGAACGTGTTCAAAAGAAAGATCAGCTTTATAGCGATTATGCAATCAAGAGCGAACGTGTACATACCATTCAGCAGTTGTTGAAGGCTTATACTATGTTCAACCGTGATGATGAATATGTGGTTATCGACGGTGAAGTGAAGATTGTTGATGAGCAGACTGGACGTATTATGGATGGTCGTCGCTGGAGTGATGGATTGCATCAGGCGGTAGAGGCTAAGGAGCATGTGAAAGTGCAGGCGGCTACACAAACGTTTGCAACCATTACCTTGCAGAATTACTTCAGAATGTATCACAAACTTTCAGGTATGACCGGAACGGCTGTTACTGAAGCCGGAGAGTTTTGGGATATTTATAAGTTGGATGTAGTTGAAATTCCTACAAACAGACCTATTGCACGTCAGGACATGAACGACCGCGTTTATAAAACGCAGCGTGAGAAATATAAAGCAGTAATTGAGGAAGTTGAAAAGATGGTTCAGGCCGGACGTCCTGTACTGGTCGGAACTACTTCGGTAGAAATTTCTGAAATGCTGAGCAAGATGCTTCAGATGAGAAAGATTCCGCACAATGTTTTGAATGCCAAGTTGCATCAGCAGGAAGCTGACATTGTAGCAAAAGCCGGACAAAGCAGTACGGTTACTATTGCTACGAATATGGCCGGACGTGGTACGGATATCAAGTTGAGCGATGAAGTAAAAGCGGCAGGTGGTTTGGCAATCATTGGTACGGAACGTCATGAAAGCCGTCGTGTCGACCGTCAGTTACGTGGTCGTGCCGGTCGTCAGGGAGATCCAGGTTCATCTGTATTCTTCGTTTCCTTGGAAGATAAGCTGATGCGTTTGTTTGCCAGTGAGCGTATTGCACACATTATGGATAAGTTGGGCTTCGAAGACGGTGAGATGATAGAACATTCTATGGTAAGCAAGTCTATTGAACGCGCTCAGAAGAAAGTGGAGGAAAACCATTTTGGTGTCCGTAAACGTTTGTTGGAGTACGATGATGTAATGAACAAACAACGTACGGTTGTATATGAAAAGCGTCGTCATGCTTTGATGGGTGAGCGTATTGGTATGGATATTGCCGATATGATTTGGGATCGTTGTGTATATTTCATCAACGGTGGTGATTATGCCAGCTGTAAAGACAGCTTCCTGGAGGTTATGGCAATGGAATGTCCATTTACTGAAAAGGAATTCAATGAAACTCGTCGCGAGAAACTTCATGAGAAAGCCTATGAAGAAGCAATGAAGCGCTTCAAGATGAAGACAGATTTGATGGCAGCTGTTGCGAATCCGGTAATTAAGTCAGTTTACGAAACGCAAGGTGCTATGTATGAAAATATATTGGTACCAATTACCGATGGACGTCGCGTATATCAAATATCCACTCCTTTGGCTACTGCTTATGAAACAGAAAGCAAGTCTGTGATCAAGGAATTTGAGAAGACCATCATGTTGCATACAATTGATGAGGCTTGGAAAGAGAACTTGCGTGCTTTGGATGAATTGAAACATTCAGTGCAGAATGCAAGTTACGAGCAGAAAGATCCACTTTTGATCTTTAAGTTGGAAAGTGTTACCTTGTTTGATAAGATGGTTGACAAAATCAATAACCAGACTTTGAGTATTTTGATGCGTGGTCAGATTCCAGTACAAGCTCCACAGGAAGTTCGTGAGGTAGAACCGGAACCAACTCATCAGAAACAAGAGTATGTGGAGAGCCGTGAAGATTTAACTGATCCAAATCAGGCAGCAGCAGCGGCACAAGATACACGTGCAGACCAGTCTCAGCAACCTTACGTGGCAGACAAGACTCCAGGACGTAACGACTTGTGTCCCTGTGGTAGTGGCAAGAAATTCAAGAATTGTCACGGTGCAGGTTTGTAAATAAGATAAATTATCCCTATAGAAAGCCGCAGCATAAACGAATAACCCCGTTGTGCTGCGGCTTTTTGTGTATTCTTGGGAGTGAATAAATTAAAATCAGCTTCTATCTTATATTTTTTTGAGTAATGATGTGTCAATACAAAATTTTTTTGTAATTTTGATACCATAAATTTTAAAAAACTCTTGACTATGAGTGTCACATCAACTACCATTCAGCAGATAGAGCGTGCTTTAAATAAAGTGGCTTCTAAATTTTCGATGATTCAATCCGACCCGGTACTCACGGATATCCATTTGCAGATTAAACCTGAGTCTGGAGAGTTGTTGATATTTAATGATGATTTTGAAGAGATAACCAGATGTGTTGTTGAAGAGTGGATCAATTCTAAGGACGAAAATTTTTATGAAAACAATGTGCCTGTATTGAGAAAATGTATCCAAGGCATGCAACATGTTTGGGAAAAGCTTCCTATTCTAAAACCTTTCTCATTTGTTTTGATTGATGAGGAACAAGATGTAGTCAGCGATTTATACTTGGTTGACGACGATACGATTATTTTGGATAAAGACTTACTGAAGGGCTTAGATGAGGAGCTGGACGATTTTCTCAAAAAGCTTTTGAATGAATAGATAATTCTGTAATGAAGTGTGTACTATGTGTTATAGTATTTTGTAGCCCCTTCTGCGAAGTGATTTGCGGAAGGGTTTTCTTTTTTTTGTGATGCTTCCTGCCGGACATTCAAGTTCAGTTCAGAATATTAAGAAGGGGGATAAACACCGCTGTACGGAATTTATCCCCCATATAATAAGATATGTGTGCGTATTTAGATAGATAAAATACCCAATACGTCAATCAATTCTTTTTTAACAGGCTTGTTCTTTTTGACAGCATTGGTAAAGGGAACATAAACGATTTCATCATCTTTGATACCAATCATCACGTTGCGTTGTCCTTCCAAAAGAGCAGTAATTGCACCCACGCCCAGTCTTGATGCCAGAATTCTATCGCTTGCGCTTGGCGAACCACCTCGCTGCAAGTGTCCCAAGATAGATACACGTACATCATATTCCGGATATTCCTGTTTTACGCGCTCAGCATAATACATGGCACCACATTTGGGACTTTCAGAAACAATTACGATACTAGAACTTTTACTTTTGCGGATACCGCGTCCGATAAATTGTTCCAATTGGTCGGCATTGCTGCTGTCTTCAGGGATGATGGCAGCTTCGGCGCCACTAGCAATGGCACTGTTTTGAGCCAGGAAACCGGCATCTCTACCCATAACTTCAATAAAGAAGATACGTTCGTGAGAGGTTGCAGTGTCTCTGATTTTGTCAACACACTCTACAATTGTGTTTAAGGTTGTGTCATATCCGATTGTAGAATCGGTTCCGTATAAGTCATTGTCGATGGTTCCCGGTAAGCCGATGCAAGGTACGTCATATTCTTCTGCAAAAATGCGGGCGCCAGTAAGCGAACCGTTACCTCCGATTACGATTAAGGCGTCAATACCTTGAGCCACCATGTTGTCGTAGGCAATTTTTCTTCCTTCCACGGTTTGGAACTCTTTGCATCTTGCAGTTTTAAGAATGGTGCCACCTCGTTGAATGATGTTACTAACATTCTCGGTGGTAAATTCCTGGATTTCGTTACGCAGCAAACCTTCATAGCCTTTGTAGATTGCTTTAACTTTAAAGCCTTCTGCTATCGCAGTTCGTGTCACGGCGCGTATTGCAGCATTCATGCCAGGAGCGTCACCTCCTGAAGTTAGGACACCAATACATTCTATTCTTTTTTTCATGCCTTAATTATAGTTTTGTTTGTGATTGACGCAAAGGTAGAACAAAACTTAGAATAATTCGCAATCTAATGAGCGAAAAAAATATAATAAAATTCCGACTTTGGCAAATAGTATTGTTCTCACTTATTTTATATATAATGCTGTTGTTTCTTTTTTGTTTCTATTCAAGAGTCATTTGTTGTAGCTTAAATCCCTGGTAATATGCTGTCTTCTATATATCAAAGTATTATGTGAATTATAATAATTGTTAATTAGGTTCTATTATTTACTGATAATCGTCTTTTATGTTGTGTAATTGTGTTACCTTTGCATCGAATCTTTAAACAATATAATGTCTAACATTATTAGTATTTTTATTATCAATTAATTAACTAAATGGCAGATTTGAAAAATGTAGCTCCTTTGGCAGATTTTGACTGGGATGCTTATGAAAGCGGTGACGCAACAAACGTAAGTCGTGATGCTCAGAAAGCGGCTTATGAAGGTTCTTTGAACAAAGTAAACGATCACGAAGTAGTTGACGGTACTGTTATCGCAATGAACAAACGTGAGGTTGTTGTGAACATTGGCTTTAAATCAGACGGTATCATTCCTATGAGTGAGTTCCGTTACAATCCTGATTTGAAAGTAGGCGATGTAGTTGAAGTTTACATTGAGAATCAGGAAGACAAGAAAGGTCAGTTGATCCTTTCACACAAGAAGGCTCGTGCTACTCGTTCTTGGGATCGTGTTAACGAGGCTTTGGAGAAAGAAGAAATTATCAAGGGATACATCAAGTGCCGCACTAAGGGTGGTATGATTGTTGATGTATTCGGAATCGAAGCTTTCTTGCCAGGTTCACAGATTGACGTTAAGCCAATCCGCGACTATGATGTATTCGTTGGCAAGACTATGGAATTCAAGGTTGTTAAGATCAACCAGGAGTTCAAGAATGTTGTTGTTTCTCACAAGGCTCTTATTGAGGCTGAGTTGGAACAGCAGAAGAAAGAAATTATCAGCAAACTTGAAAAAGGTCAGGTACTTGAGGGTACCGTTAAGAATATCACATCTTATGGTGTATTCATCGACTTGGGTGGCGTAGACGGT
>Burrito_p2__coassemble_2088_pt1 | contig 10013 bp, 8 predicted proteins | sample Burrito_p2__metabat2_high_PE_033 | metagenome-assembled genome bin Burrito_p2 | reverse complement strand
CCTTTCTTTTAACAGAGCGAAAAGGGCACTTAACGGTAGTTAATTCCATGCTCTCTTATTTTTTGCATTCGTTTAGTTTGTGCAAAATGAAATATTTGCGTAATTTTGCACTATAAAAGCAGTCGGGCAGTCTGTCGCTTGTTTTTTTGCATCAGCAAACGAACAAGAGGAAAGTCCGGGCAATGAAGGGCACCCCACTTCTTAATGGGAAGTAGTTCGTGAGAGTTAGATCATGCAGAAGAAAACAACCGCCTGTTTCGGCAGGTAAGGGTGAGAAGGTAAGGTAAGAGCTTACCAGGCGGGCGGTGACGTCCGTGCTGTGCATTCTGGGGATTGAAAGTTCGCGTATACCGGCGCTAAAGTAAGGCGGCCCGTCTGAGTCGGAGGGTAGAACGATTGAGCCTTATGGTGACATAAGGTCTGGATAGATGACAGGCACCTTGGTAATCCAAGGAACAGAACCCGGCTTATCGCCCGTCTGCTTTTATTTTTCTCACTAATTCCACTGCCTATGCAATACAGTTTTCGTCAGCTAGAGTTTTATTTCACTCAAAAGATATGGTATGTTGATGAGAGTAAACTGACACCTGTGCGCCGTTATTTTTTCCGGATGCTAAAAAAGTCAGTGCTTACCGTAGAGTGTTATTTTCGCAGGAATATCAACAGTTATGCTTCGGCGCTCACTTTTTCTTCCATCTTGGCTATCGTGCCCATCTTGGCCATTATTTTTGCCATCGGAAGAGGATTCGGCTATGGCAGTATGATTGAAGCAGAGCTAAAAAGGAATCTCAGTGTCAACCAGGAATTTACGGATTTGATATTTAATTTCATCGGTTCCTATTTAGAACACACAAAAAACGGTTTCTTCATCGGGTTTGGCCTGTTGCTGCTGCTATATACCATTATTCAGCTTACGAGCAATATAGAAGTGGCCTTGAATGAAATATGGCAGGTTAAGGGCCAGCGAAGCATTTACCGACAAGTTACCGATTATGTCAGCGTGTTCTTGCTGTTGCATCTTTTGCCTTATGTGTTCAGCAGTTTGCTGTTTATCGGATTGTATTGTTATATGCCCAATACCCGTGTGCAGGTGCGACATGCCTTTTTCCCGGGAATTATTGCAGGTGTGCTGTTTCAGTTTTTGCAATACATATACATTCACTCACAGATTTGGATGTCTACTTACAATGCAATCTATGGCTCGTTTGCAGCATTGCCGATGTTTATGCTCTGGGTGAATTTTTCCTGGATAATCTGTCTGGTTGGTGCTCAGCTCACTTATGCCAACCAAAACCTGAAGAGTTATTTTTATTTGAAAGACATTCATCAGGTGAGTCGAAACTATCATGACGTGCTTCTGATGTTGTTGCTCTCTAAAATTTGCAAGCGATATGAAAAGGACATGATACCTTATAGCTTGTATGGCCTGTCGGCTGAAACTTCTTTGCCGGTTGGTGTTATCGGACGCCTGATTCATGAACTGCATAAGCTAAACTTGGTGGTAGTAGAAGGAGATGATCATGATGCAGCGCAGCGAGTAGTACCCTCGTTTGATATTCATCGACTCACAGTAAACGAGGTGATGAAGCGAATGGATGCGTTTGGTGATTTTTATTCTGGAAAGATAGCCCTGGCACACATGCAGCCGGAATGGAAAAAGTTGCTCGAATTGCGCAGAAGTTTTTTAGTGCAGCAAGGAGATGTCTTGTTGAAGGATTTGTAAATGCCCTATATAGAATAAGGTGTAAAAACAAAATCGCTATAGTCTGAATCATGGATATGAACAGGCTATAGCGATTTTGTTTTTATTGTGGCATACGTTTTTATGTACAAGTAAGAAGGGGTGGGGCTATTCTTCACCCTTAAGTACCGGCAACTGCCAGTGGAACCTTACGGCCAGGACGCGAACCAATACAACCACAATGCCTGAAAGCAGTGCGTTAATTTCAGCAGACATGCCCATTTTGTGACTGATAATATAAGCAATACCTCCGACTACACAGGCCATGGCATAGATGTCTTTGCGGAAAATCAGGGGCGCTTCATTGATGAAAACATCACGGATTACACCACCGGCAGCACCGGTTATGGTTCCCATTATGATGGCCATCCAAAACGGATAACCCATATTCAGTGTTTTTTCGATACCGATGATGTTGAATAAAGCCAAACCAATGGTATCAAAGATAAACCATGTGTTGTTTTGCCGAATGATGTGTTTGCCAAAACAGATAACATACAGCAGTGCCAAAGCGCAGCAGATAATGTAAATGGAATTGGTCATCCAGAAAGGTGGCAAGCCAAGCATGACATCGCGAAGTGTTCCACCGCCGATAGCTGTTACCATACCAACAATATAGGCACCAAACCAATCGTATTGTTTGGCCGAAGCCAAGCGAATGCCCGAAATGGCAAAAGCAAAGGTTCCGATAAATTCAATGATCACAAATGACGTCGGGATGCGTAATGCCGCTCCCATTGCTTGAAGAATATTCAATATCTCTTGCATGTTTTTAGGTTATTAATGAAATAATTTTCAGGTTATCGAACAGTGTTTTGTGGCGTGCCCCTTAGAAAAGCACGGATGTTTTCTGCACAGATGTGCATCAGGCGTTGGCGAGCCTCAAAAGATGCCCAGGCAATATGGGGCGTGATATAGGCATTGGGAGCTGAAAGAAGCGGATTAAGCGGTGAAGCAGGCTCAACACTCAACACGTCTGCTCCATAGGCTGAGATGACTCCCTGATGTAAGGCTTCGGCCAAATGCTCTTCGTTTACGAGATTGCCGCGACCAGTGTTGAGAAGTATTGCCGATGGCTTCATCAGCGCCAGTCGTTCTCTATTGATGAGTTGGCGGGTTGAAGCGTTGAGCGGACAGTGCAAGCTGACTACATCACTTTGCTTGAGCAGATCCTCCAGCGACATTTTAATGACTCCTTGAGGCAAATCCTCTTCGGTGCGACTTGTATAGGCACAAACCTGCATGCCAAATGCTTGTGCAATGCGTGTAACTGTTTCTCCGATATGCCCCATACCTATAACACCAAACATCTTGCCCGAAAGTTCCATGATAGGGGACTGCCAATAGCAAAAGTCGGGAGACTGACTCCAGCGTCCGTTTCGGTTTTCTGTTGCATAGTATCCCACCTGATTTGTGATATGCAAAAGATGGGCAAAGGTGTTTTGAGCCACTGACGCAGTGCTGTATGTTGGGATATTGCATACGACAATCCCTTTAAAGCGTGCAGCCTCGGTATCTACCAAATTATAACCGGTTGCCAGAACGCCGATGTATTTCAACATGGGCAAGCATTGCATGGTTCCGGCAGTAATGATTGTTTTGTTGGTCAGAAGAATGTCGGCTTCTGCTGCTCGTTTGATGATATCCTGTTGGCTGGTTCGGTCATACACTGTCAGCTGTCCAAGTTCTTCTAATTCACTCCAGGACAAATCCCCCGGGTTTAAAGTATATCCGTCTAAAACTACTATATTCATTGTGTTTAAGAAACTAAAAATGATGCTGATTCCTTAATTTGAAAAATGGATTGCAAAGTTAGTGTTTTTGCTGAAACGGCCGAACGGTTTTTCTGAATTTTAATCCAAAAAAACGAAACGTTTAGTTCCCTTTGTAATTCATCTTTCTGTAGCCCACTAATTGATCATATCGTTGGCCCAGCGGACGCCGATATACCATAATGATGTACTCGTTTTCTGTTTGAAAGAAATTTCCGTCAATAAGGTTCTCTGCCAGCGAACTTTCAGGAGGAAGATACAGATATTGATAGTTGTAGTAACCCATTTTCAGAAGCAAGGATGCCTCGTAGGCTTTAGTCGTTTCATTGTAGTGCATCTCATATTCGGGAATGAGCTGGTTGAATGTCCAGTTTCCGGATAGATAAATTTTGCCCGGAAGTCGTTCCGTGCTCTTGAGCGTGAAGTGTACCCAGGAATAATCCGAAGCAGTGGCATTGTCCACGTCGTCTTCGTTTCGAAAGACAGCCGCTCCGTTTTGGTCTTGTTCGAATATATAGTTTCGTTGAGGACGGTCTTCGCTCAAGGTGACATGGTAAAGCGGGTCGTGCCAGCTTATTTCTTCTACATTCATGTTTGCCCGGTTGTAACCCAGAATTTCGAATTTGTGGAATTCGTTGCCAGCAGGGAATATTAGCTGGCGGTTGTGGGTATATTCCAAGGAATTCTGCTTCTGGATGTTTGGCTTTGGGTTGATCACCAAGTTGTCCGTACGCCGGTTTTGCATCACGATTGTCTTCAGTTCGCGAATGGGGTCGTTGACATTTAGTGAAGCATAGTTCAGTGAAAAACTGAGTTGCTGGTGTGCTTCGTTAAAGTCTATGTCCGTGTTAGAAGATATAGATGCGTTGATGTTTACGCTTGGTTCTACAAGTGAGAAACAAGCGGTGAGCAACGGTTCTTCGGTGTTTGCTCCATCCTCGTCGCAAAAAACCTGCAGCCGGTAATTGCCCGACAGCTTGAGCGAAAGATGTTCATTGGGTATGCGTACGTGATAATGTGTATAAAGCAAGTTTGTATTGAAACTGCTGCACACGTCTTCGATTACCTGTCCGTTGAAGCCTGTCAGGAAGTCAGATTCGAATATTTCTGTAGACGGAGTCCAATCTGCATTACAATGCTCTATTTTGTATATCAACCGATGCTCATCATGTCCGTAAACATCAAAATCAACGTCAATTATATTGCGCCCTCCCAGGTTTACAACCGGAGGCAGTAAAGCATCTTCGTTGGCCACGATACTGAGAGACTTTACGTTGTCGGCATGAATTTTTGAGTTTTGTGCCAACAATGAAGCCGTATACAGGATGCAGCAAAGTAGAATCCATATTTTCTTCATGGCAATAAGTTGATATATTTCATTTGTTTCATGATAGCAGTTTGCCTTTTCAGCATGTAGCGCGAGGGTTCTTTAGAGCTAAATTTGAGCGGGTTGGGCAGAGTTGCAGCCACAAGGGCACAGTTTGCTCTTGTCAGTTTGTCGGCACCTCTTCCGAAGTGTTGTTGTGCTACAGCCTCGGCTCCATAGATGCCATCGCCCATTTCAATAGAATTCAGATAGACTTCCATAATCCGTTCCTTGCTCCACATCAGTTCTATGAGCACAGTGAAATATGCCTCAAAGCCTTTGCGCACCCACGAAGAAGCGGGCCATAGAAAAACATTCTTGGCAGTTTGCTGGCTAATGGTGCTGCCGCCGCGTTTTCTTTTGCCGCGTTCTCGTTCCTCAATGGCATTCTGTATTTCCTTGAAATCAAAGCCATGATGCGTCATAAAGCGCTGATCTTCGGATGCCATGACCGCCACCGGCAGATATTTGGAAATACTGTCCAACGGAACCCAATGGTGTTTCATTCGGATTTTCTCACCCCGCGTCATCTGCTGGGCACACCTTACAACCATTAACGGGGTGATGTACACCGGAGCAAAACGGTATATAAAAACAGCAAGGATTGTGCTTCCAAAAAACAAAAGCACAATCCATTGCAAGAATTTCTGAATCCGTTTCAAGATTAGAAACATGATTACTGTATTTAAAATTATTTAGATGCTTCAGCTTCAGCAGCCTTAATCATAGCCTCGCTGGCATACAAGTAAACCTCTACGCGGCGGTTTTCCTGCTGACCTGCTTTAGTGCTGTTGTCTGCAACCGGATCAGCCTCGCCCAATCCTTCTACAGATTTGATTTGAGCTGCGCTGACACCTTGATTCTTCAAGTAAGTTTCAACAGACTGAGCGCGCTGCAAAGACAATTTTTTGTTCTTTTCGATGCTCTGCTCCTTGGTGCTGTTTTTCCAGCCCTGATTGTCTGTATAACCCTTAATGGCAACGTCCATGTCGGTATTAGGCAACAATACATTCTTGGCAAAGTTCAACAAAGAACCCTGAGCTGTGTTGCTCAAGTTTGAACTGCTGGTATTGAACAGGATTCCAGAATCGAAGGTAACCTTAACAGCCTGCAAACCGTTAGCGTCTGTTATGCTTTCAACCTCAGCATTGGCAATCTTTTCAGCTTCAGCCTTAGCCTTGTCCATTTTCTTACCGATTAACGCACCTGCAGTAACACCGATAGCAGTACCAACAGCAGCACCGATAGCAGCACCTTTACCTTTGTTTTTACCAGCCAACGCACCGATGACAGAACCCAATGCTGCACCGCTTCCGGCACCAATCAATGAACCTTTTCCGGTATTTGACATACCGCAGCTACTCAAAATTAAAGAAAAGCAGAGAAAACCTGCTGTCAATTTTGTTCCTTTCATAGTTAACTATTTAAAAATTCTTCAAAACGGGAGCAAAGATAAGACATTTTTTTATTTTCACACAAGGAATAAAAAGTTTTTTGTAATTTTGCACCAAAGAAATAATTCGAATTACAAATTATGGCGAAAGAATTGAAGAATCTTACCAAGAGAAGCGAAAATTATTCTCAGTGGTACAATGAATTGGTTGTGAAAGCCGACCTGGCTGAGCAATCTGACGTGCGTGGTTGTATGGTGATTAAGCCTTATGGCTATGCAATTTGGGAGAAAATGCAGCGTATATTGGACGATAAGTTCAAAGAAACAGGAGTGCAGAATGCCTATTTCCCACTGCTGATTCCCAAATCTTTCTTAAGCAAAGAAGCAGAGCATGTTGAGGGATTCGCCAAAGAGTGTGCTGTTGTGACTCATTATCGTTTGAAAACAAACGAAGACAAAACCGGTGTGGTGGTCGACCCGGCTGCAAAACTCGAAGAAGAACTGATTATCCGTCCAACATCAGAAACGATTATCTGGAATACATTCCGCAACTGGATTCAGAGCTATCGTGACCTGCCTTTGCTTTGCAATCAATGGTGTAACGTAATGCGTTGGGAAATGCGTACCCGTCTTTTCTTGCGTACAGCAGAGTTCTTGTGGCAGGAAGGTCATACTGCACATGCCACTCGCGAGGAAGCTGAAGACCGTGCAAAACAGATGCTGAAAGTTTATGCAGACTTTGCAGAAAAATATATGGCAGTGCCTGTTGTACAAGGCGTGAAGAGCGAAACAGAGCGTTTTGCAGGTGCTCTTGATACTTATACAATCGAGGCAATGATGCAGGACGGAAAGGCTTTGCAGAGCGGTACATCTCACTTCTTGGGCCAGAACTTCGGTAAGGCTTTTGATGTACAGTTCATCAACAAAGAAAACAAGCTGGAGTATGCCTGGGCAACTTCATGGGGTGTTTCAACCCGTCTTATGGGTGCTTTGATTATGACACACTCTGATGACAATGGTTTGGTGCTCCCTCCACACTTGGCTCCAATCCAGGTTGTTATTGTTCCTATTTATAAGAATGAAGAGCAACTGGCCGCAATTGATGCCAAAGTGGATGGAATTGCTTCAAATCTGCGTGCCATGGGCGTGTCTGTGAAGTATGACAATGCAGACAATAAGCGTCCGGGCTTTAAATTCGCTGATTATGAATTGAAGGGTGTTCCTGTACGTTTGGTTATCGGAGCACGTGACTTGGAAAACAACACTGTAGAGGTGATGCGCCGTGATACGCTGGAAAAGGAAACCCGTACTATGGACGGCATCGAACAGTATGTTAAGGACTTGCTCGAAGAAATCCAAAATAACATCTTTGCCAAGGCGAAGGCTTATCGCGATGCTCGTATTTATGAGTGTGATGATTATGAGGACTTCAAGAAACGAGTGAAGGAGGGTGGCTTCTTCTTGTGTCATTGGGATGGCACCGCTGAGACAGAAGCTAAGATTAAAGAGGACACCCAAGCTACCATCCGTTGTGTTCCGTTTGAATTCGAACAGACTCCGGGCGTGGATATGGTCAGCGGCAAACCGTCAAAATGCCGTGTACTGATTGCCCGCTCATACTAATAGATTGTTCTCTTTAAAGGTATATAGCAAACCCAATAAACCATTTACTTTTTGAGGAATGGTTTGTTGGGTTTTTTGTTTTTTCTTTTAGTTTCACCTGTTCCTTGTATTTTGCGCATGCTGACTGCTTGTTTTGCCATAGTGTATAATTATGCGCTCTCTGCTTTGCTCATTTGTGTCCCATAGACAAATCGAATGAAAATACGTCATTCTTAGGCGTTAAAAAATGGCGTATCTATATGAATTATAGTCTGTTGAATGATAAATTTTATGTTCTGGATATCGGATAAACAGAAGAGTTTATGCCATTAATAAAGTAATAAAAACAGAAAAAGTAAGAATGTGTTACATCCTAAAAAAGTTCTCTTGTTCTGTTTTGAAAATTCTCAAGAGAATATTTTTTTTATATCAAGAGATGTTTTTCAGAAGATCATGAGCCGGATTGTGTAAGAACGAGGTTTGTTTTATCTGTCTGTATATTTATTCGGTATAAATATACAAACTCAGCCAAAGGCAAAGACGGCTTGTTGCAGCAACCTCTGTGACTTGTTTTTTGTTATCGTCTGTGGCAAGGAAGAATCGTTTTCTTTTTGCAGGTCACAAACAGGTAACAAAATGCTCAGCTGTCAACGCTCCTCAATAAAGGGAATGGGGTGGGGAATAAAGGTGCAAAAACAAGAAAAGCCCCTGTTATACAGAGGCTTTTCTTATTAATGTTAGTTGGGTTATATTTGACCCATTCTTTCGCGGTAAAATTATCCGCCAAAGTTATCGTACATGATACTTTCCGGTTCAACTCCCAGGCTGTCGAGCATACCGACAACAGCTTTTGACATCGGGCCAGGACCACACATGTAGTATTCGATATCTTCAGGAGCATCGTGATCTTTCAGATAGGTTTCGTACATTACATTGTGAACAAAGCCTGCTGTGTACTTAACACCAGCTGCATCGGCTGCAGGATCCGGACGGTCCAAAGCCAAGTGGAAGTGGAAGTTCGGGAATTCTTTTTCGATACCCAGGAAGTCTTCCAAGTAGAATACCTCGTTCAATGCACGGGCACCATAGAAGTAGTGCATTTCGCGGTCGGTAGTCTTCAGAGTCTTGGTCATGTGCATAATCTGAGCACGCAGAGGAGCCATACCGGCACCACCACCAACCCAAATCATTTCTTTCTTCGAGTTGAAGATTGGATGGAAGTCACCATAAGGACCGCTCATGATTACCTTGTCACCTGGTTTCAGGGTGAAGATATAAGATGAAGCGATACCCGGCATTACATCCATGAAGCCAGGACCCTGGTCTTTTGGTTTGAATGGAGGTGTGGCAATACGCACGGTAAGCATAAAGCGGTCACCTTCTGCAGGGTAGTTAGCCATTGAGTAAGCGCGGATGGTTTCTTCTGTATTTTCGCACTTCAAGCCAAACAAGCCAAATTTTTCCCATGCCGGCAGATATTCTGCACCAATCAGATCCTTGTCGATGTCTACGTTATAGTCCATCTTATATTTAGGAATCTTAATCTGTGCATAAGAACCCGGTATAAAGTCCATGTGTGCACCGGCAGGCAACTGTACGATGAACTCCTTAATAAAGGTTGCCACGTTTTTGTTGCTGATAACGGTACATTCGTATTCCTTGACACCCATTACAGATTCAGGAACAACGATTTCCATGTCGCTCTTTACTTTGCACTGGCAACCCAAGCGCCAGTTGTCTTTGATTTGTTTGCGAGTAAACTGTCCTTTTTCTGAGTCCAGGATTTCACCGCCACCGGCAGGAACCTGACATTTACACTGTCCGCAAGAGCCTTTACCGCCACAAGCAGAAGGCAAGTAGATGCCTTGTTCTGCCAGTGAAGACAACAAGCTGCCGCCCTGTGCCACAGAAACAGTTTTGTCACCATTGATCTTGATATTTACGTTTCCGCTTGGTGACAGATACTTCTTTGCAACGAGCAAGATAATCACCAACAGCAAGATGATGGCGAGGAATACACCAATGCTCGTAAAAATAAAATTCATATCCATTGTTTATTCCCTTTCCTTTTAAATTTTCAAACCTGAGAAACACATAAATGCCATAGCCATCAAACCTACAGTGATGAAGGTGATACCC
>Burrito_p2__coassemble_380_pt1 | contig 78878 bp, 64 predicted proteins | sample Burrito_p2__metabat2_high_PE_033 | metagenome-assembled genome bin Burrito_p2 | reverse complement strand
GTTTTAACATATTCGACACCTCTGCGAAAAAAAAATGTTTTTTTCTGAGATTTTTTTTTGATCTGACTGCTGATTCGGACAAAAATCACTCATCACGGACAAAAATACCAACTCTTTCCCTATCTAAAAATCGTGCACAGAGAATATTTTTTCGCTTTTCAAAAAAAAACAGTATCCACACATTCGTTTTCCAAAAAAGAATAAGAAATTGGCACCACGAATCACAGAAACTGCAAGTTTTCTATCGGACAAACTACCCTTAAACTCGATTTTTCTGCACACACAATCAGGAATACTATTTGCAAATAGCGGTAACTTCATTTGGCAACATCTTCTATGTAGAAAACAACACCTATTTATATATAAGAAATTATACTGGAAGTATCCGAAAAAGAAGTACATAAAACCCAAAGCATCAAAATATAAAACAATAAAGATGCTGTAATAAAAATAATTTGAGCATGAGATAATCTATATTTCACATGTGTGAAATGAATATTTCACAGTGTGGTTTTATTATTTCACATATATGAAATATTCATTTCACAGCTTTGGTATATTAATTCACCATGTTCCAAGCAAATTCAGCACCTCACCAAGCATTCTTTATGATAGTATAAAAACGAAAAACAACAATTTTAAAAACAAAAAAAGGCTGTTGTCCATTTATATGAACAACAGCCTATATCAATTTATCTTAAAGTCAGAATTAATTCTACTCCCGGAATTTATTTCACGACTTTCTTCACAGAGTTGCCTTTCTTAACCAAGTAAATTCCACCCTTCAAGCCGTCCAAAGAAGTACCAACCTTCACACCGCTCAAATTGTAAACCTCTACAGGTACATTTACATCATTCTCAACAGAAGCAATACCGCTTGCAGCCTTGCTGACAACCTTGAAGTTATCTACTTCCCAAGTTGGAGCACATGCCTCTGTGCTGACATACTTAAATGCGAAATAAACCTTCTTTCCGCAGAACTCTTTCAAATCAATGGCACCTGCATCAATAAAATTCCAATTGTTACCTGCAGGATAGTTTGCGATAGTCAACTCTTTCCAAGTAGCAGCAGCTACATCACCGCTGTAATCTACAGAAGCCAACAAAGTGATATGCTCTGTTACAACACCTTCTTTCAAGAAGTTCAATGCATGACGGAATGTCAATTCAGCATCGGCAACCTTAGCCAAATCAACAGCTGGAGACACAGCCCATGACTCAGTTGCATGATTTGCTTGACTTACAAAAGCACTTGCCTTCAAATAGCCTTTATTAGTATCCTCTTTCCAAACATGGTCTAAGCCACTCAAATTCACATTTTTGAATTCGAAGTTCTGAGCATCCTTACCATCAAACTTACATTCAACAATTACGTTTGAAGCAGGAGTTTCAGGTTGTTCCGGTTTCGGAGTTACCTCACCGCCACCTTCACCTTCTTCAGCCAAACCACCGTTGACAGTTGTCAGAGAAGCATCGTCAATCAAGAAATCTTTACCTGGTTTTTTACCATTCATCACCACCATGTTAACTGTAGTTAGTGTATCCAAAGTAAACACCTGCTCTACCTTGATCCAGTCTGCATCGGTTACATCATTCACATAGTTTCCATACTTATAATCATCACCGCCCAGAGATCCACTAGCAGGTACAACAGTATGTCCCGGACGTGCTGTTGCAGCCTCACCACCCTTAGGAGCTTTAACATAGAAGGTAAAAGTATAGTCGCCAGCCTTCAAATTCATTTCTTTAGAAGCCAAGCGCTTATTCTGAGTTGCTCCCTTCAACAACAAAGAAGCAGCACCGCTTCGTGCCTCAGCAGACTTGGAAACCGATCCATTTGAAGCTGAGTTTGTAGACTTCCAATCCACTGCTTCACTATCACTTACCCAGTCTTCAAAACCGCCGTTAGTCAGCAAGTTTGTCTGTGCCATAATAGAACCGCTCAACAAGAACAATGAGCCGGCCATCAAACTCTTGATTGTAGTAAAATTTTTCATAAGCTAAAAATTTATTAGTTCAGTAATGTTTATTACAAAAGCAAATATAAGCCTTATATCATTAAGAAAGAAATCTTTGGACGGGAAAAATGCAAAAAGCATTGCAAAACACCCAAAAAACAAGACCTATTAAAGATAAACATGACAATTAGATTAAATAGCAGCCCAATCAACGTATGCCCAAAAGGCGCAACCAACTGAATTTTCTTTTCCCCGCAGTAGATTTTGTATGATTTTGTTCCTGACACGCCGATCGCCGATCATGAAGTTGCTGTTCCATACTATTCAAAGCCGCTACAGCCCGGGAACGCCCCAAGTCAATCATGGCATCTGCCAAGTCAAAACGAAACAAACCACAGGAGGCTATCGGTATTTCTATCAAGGCATCAAGCGGATAACGACGCACCGTTTCCTCGGCAAGACGCTTGGAAGCCAATTCTGACATCAGGCGAAGCGTAGTGAAATAACCTTTCTTTTGATGCGGATCGTCCAGGATTGTCTGCACCAAATTGCTTTTCCACGACCGCAATTCACTGAATCTCTCTCGCAAATGCGCCAAGACACTCACCTGTTTGTCATCATCGTCCCATTCTTGTGAAGGAATTTCGGATGCAAATATCGGCGAGGCATAAAGATTGACCGCCACTGCCAAATCGTATTCGCTGCGCTGTAGCTGCAGCAGCGGCAAGGGATTGACCACGCCACCATCCACCAGCCAGCGTCCCTCTTCGTGAACAGCGGTCAGTACAGCCGGAATGGCTACCGAAGCCCGGATGGCACGATACACGCTGCCGCTATCATAAACCACATCCTCTCCGGTATTCATATCAGTAGCAACGATAGTGAGTTTCACCGGAAGATCTTCGATATTACAGTCGGGCGCAAATTCTTGCAGGCGGTCCAACATTTTTTGTCCTTTAATGAATCCCTGATCTGACAAAGTAAAATCCAGATGTGCGAAAACAGCCTCCGCCCCGTCTGCCAGAATAAAATCAGCAAATTCGCGCAACTTTCCCATCGCATACATAGCTCCGACGACCGAACCGATAGAACATCCCGCAATGGAATGAATCTCGTAACCGCGAGATAACAGTTCGTTAATAACTCCCACATGAGCCATACCGCGGGCTCCCCCACCAGATAAAGCCAAAGCCACTTTTCTGCTATTCATGAAAACAGGTTATTTGACGGTAATATGAAAACAAGCCTGTTTCACTTCATACTTGATATGACACAGGCCTTCGCGACGCACATCACGCAACACTTCAGAAAGAACCCATTTTAGCGTATCGTTACGCACAGCCCTACGGTTGATACTGTCGGGTATCTCCACCGTAGCATAGCGATTGTACGTTATGTCAAAAGTTGTTCCAAAACGATGGCAGCTTTCTTCAGAAGCATTCCGATTGTAGCAACGCAACTTGCGAACATCTTCATCAGAACGGAGTACCGACGAGACAATAATTTTATGCAACGGAATGCCTTTTACGGCCAGTGAATCCAAAAAATTACGGCTTATCTTGTGCAGTAAATCGCTGGCACGCGGCACAAGATAAGGAATAGACCGATTCATGCGCGAATCGATGTCATAATAAGGACTGCTTCCTACAAAAACCAGTTCATTTTTACGTAACTCAGCCTGTTTGCGGTCTGCCACAGGTTTCACCCCCCAACGTCGCGCCGATTCTATCTGCACGTCTTGCAAATCGGGAAACTCGCGCCGGTAGCTTGCCACACTAAGGATGCGGCGACGCACCACATGCCCCGCACTGTCGGTAACAAAATGCGTGGGTTTATAATCCGAATAAAGTATCTTTGAATTAAACAAACTGTCTGCAGACTCATTCTGAATCGAATTTAAGGAATTTGTCTGTGACAATTCACGAACAGCAATCACACTATCTTTTGAGTTTCCTGTACCATCAGTACGAGTGACAGTTACTACCGAGGGATTAATACAACGAACCAAGGCCAAAACCAGCACGGTGGAAGAAACTAATCCTACGTAGATGTTTTTTCTTAATCTTCTCAATTTTTTTAATTTTAGCTGCCACAAAGATAGTAAAAAGGTCGTTATTTAGAAACAGATTGCTTAAATTTGCAACAAAATTAGTTACATGATAGAGAAGCTTATCCTTTTAGATTCCGCCGATCCTCAAATATTCTACGGTGTGAACAATGCGAACATGCAAATTATTAAGGCTTTATTTCCCAAGCTGCGCATGGCTGCCCGTGGGAATGTGATTAAGGCTTGGGGCGACGAGGCAGAGATGGGTGCCTTTGTGGAGTTTATTGCGGCTCTGGAGCGGCACTGTGCCAAATTCAACTGCCTGAAGGAGGAGGACATTCTGGCGGTTTTCAACGGCGGTGTGTCCCGAATGGGCGAAAAGGGCGATGTGCTGGTGTACAGCATCACGGGCAAACCCATTGCGCCCAGAAGCCCGAACCAAAAGAGGATGGCAGAGGCTTTCGGTTGCCGGGACCTGCTGTTTGCCGTGGGGCCTGCCGGATCGGGAAAAACCTATACGGCCATTGCGCTGGCGGTGCGCGCGCTGAAGGACAAGGCCGTGCGACGCATCATTCTGTGCCGGCCGGCTGTGGAGGCGGGCGAGAAGCTGGGCTTTCTGCCGGGGGATATGAAGGATAAAATAGACCCTTTTCTGCAGCCTCTGTATGATGCGCTGGGCGATATGATTCCCCCGGCCAGGCTGCAGGTGCTGATGGAGCAGAAGGTGATTCAGATTGCTCCGCTGGCGTTTATGCGCGGACGCACGCTGAACGATGCCGTGGTGATTCTGGACGAGGCGCAGAACACTTCGCCGGCGCAAATCAAGATGTTTCTCACCCGCATGGGCTGCAACACGAAGATGATTGTGACGGGCGATGCTTCGCAAATAGACCTGCCGCCGTCGCAGCGTTCGGGCCTGGTGGATGCCATGCGCATTCTGAAAGGCGTGGAGGGCATTGCTTTTGTGAGGCTGGACAAGGGCGACATTGTGCGCCACAAGCTGGTGACGCGCATTGTGGAGGCGTATGACGGCCACGAACGGACGAAAGCCGGCAGGGAGCGGTGTGCCGATCGTGGAGAGGAGATGGCTGCGCCTGTCGTTACCGACCTGCAGGGACGGGGCGACAACTGATGTGTATTGTTTTTTTTCTTTTTATCATAAAATTTTATCGATTATGAATGCATTAACGAAAACGGATTTTAATTTCCCCGGTCAGAAGGGTGTGTATCACGGCAAGGTGCGCGATGTGTATAACATCAATGATGAGTTGCTGGTGATGGTGGCCACGGACCGTATCTCGGCTTTTGACGTGATTCTGCCCAAGGGTATTCCTTTCAAGGGGCAGATGCTGAATCAGATTGCCCAAAAATTTCTGGATGCCACGGCGGACATTGTGCCCAACTGGAAGCTGGCTACGCCGGATCCGATGGTTACCGTGGGACTGAAGTGTGAGGGGTTCCGCGTGGAGATGATCATTCGCGGCTATCTCACGGGTTCGGCCTGGAGGGAGTATCAGAACGGCTGCCGCGAGCTGTGCGGCGTGCGTCTGCCCGAGGGGATGAGAGAGAACGAGCGGTTTCCTGAGCCGATCATTACGCCTACAACCAAGGCGGATGCGGGGCACGACGAGAATATCTCGAAGGAGGAAATCATTGCCCAGGGGCTGGTGAGCCGCGAGGATTATGAGTTGCTCGAGAAGTACACGTATGCCTTGTTTGAAAGGGGCAGCAGAATGGCGGCCGAGAAGGGGCTGATTCTGGTGGACACGAAGTATGAGTTCGGCAAGAAGGACGGCAAGGTGTATCTCATCGACGAAATCCATACGCCGGATTCGAGCCGTTATTTCTATGCCGAGGGTTACCGCGAGAAGTTCGAAAAGGGAGAACCGCAGAAACAGCTGTCGAAGGAGTTTGTGCGCCAGTGGCTCATCGACCATGGTTTTATGGGCAAAGAGGGACAGCAGGTGCCGGATATGACGGACGAGTATGTGAACAGTGTGTCGGAACGTTATATGGAGCTTTATGAGGGCATCACGGGCGAAAAGTTCCAGAAAGCGGACGGCGGTGACGACTTGAACGCGCGTATCGAAAAGAATGTGACTGAGTATCTGAACAATAACTTGTAAGCTTTCTTTTTTTTCAGTGTACGATCAGGAAAAAATCAAGCCGTATGGTTCGGAAGGGGATAAGCGGACGCAGGTGGAACGGATGTTTGACAATATCTCGTCTACTTATGACCTTCTGAATCATTCCTTGTCGTGGAATATCGATAAGGGCTGGCGCAAAAAGGCGGTCGACGCGCTGCGGCCTTTCAAACCGCAACGGGTGCTGGATGTGGCTACGGGTACGGGGGATTTTGCCATTCTGGCGGCCGAAAGACTCAAACCGCAGGTGCTCGTGGGGGCGGATATTTCGGAGGGTATGATGCGTGTGGGACGGAAAAAGGTGGCCGAAAGGAATCTGGACGGGGTTATCTCGTTCCGCAAAGAGGACTGCACGCAGATGTCGTTTGCCGACGGTTCGTTTGATGCCGTGACGGTGGCGTATGGTGTGCGCAACTTTTCCGACCTCGACCGGGGACTGAAGGAGATGCTGCGTGTGCTGCGGCCGGGGGGGCATCTGCTTATCGTGGAGCTGTGCGCTCCAAACCGCTTTCCGATGAAACAGCTCTTCGGGGTGTATGCCCGGGTGGTGATGCCGCTCATCGGCAGACTGGTTTCGAAAGACAGGTGTGCGTATTCGTATCTGCCGGCCACGATGGAGGCGTTTCCGCAAGGCGAAGTGATGCAACAGATTTTATACAAAGCCGGATTCAGCGAGGTGGCGTTCAAACGCTTCACCGGGGGTATATGCACCATGTATCTGGCCCAAAAATAGTTTTCAGTATGGATTTATACGGACTCGTGGGGTTTCCGCTGGGACACTCGTTCTCGAAAAGGTTTTTTACCGACAAATTCGAACGGGAGCAGCTGGATGCGCAATATGTGAATTTTGAAATCCCGGATATCTGTCTGCTGACGGATATTCTGAATGAACACGGCTCTCTGCGCGGACTGAATGTGACCATCCCTTACAAGGAGCGGGTGATTCCGTTTCTTGACGATATCTGTCCCGAAGCAAAGGCCATCGGGGCGGTGAATGTGATCCGGGTGACGCATACGCCCGAGGGGGTACGCCTGAAGGGGTTCAACTCGGATATCATCGGTTTTAAAAAGTCGCTGATGCCGCTGCTCAAACCGCAACATAAAAGGGCACTGGTGCTGGGCACGGGCGGGGCTTCGAAAGCGGTGGTCAGGGGGCTGATGCAGCTGGGCATCGAACCGCTGTATGTGAGCAGAACGGCGGCGCAAGGACGGATTGCCTATGAGGATCTGGACGAACGGGTGATGCAGGATTATCGTGTGGTGGTGAACTGCACTCCATGCGGCATGTTTCCGCACGTGAACGACTGTCCGCAGATTCCTTATCATCTGATTACTCCGCAACATGTTCTCTACGACCTGGTGTATAACCCCGAAGAAACTGAATTTATGAAACGGGGCAGACTACAGGGGGCTACGGTGAAAAACGGACTCGAAATGCTGCATCTGCAGGCTGTGGCGGGATGGGAGTTCTGGAACAGCATGGATTGAATATACAATCTGCGGGCAAGAAGTTACCATTGCAAAACATATACAAAAGATGTATTGCCGGTAACCGATGGATTTTAAAATCGAAGAAATTTATGAACATACCGTTTATTACTAAAAGGATAATACAGATGGCCGGTGTTATCCTTATTTTGATTTTAGCGCTCCTGGCAGGAAGCGGCTTGTACTTGCAGTGGTATGCGCTGACTGCCCGGGGAAATGAAAGGGGCAAGGACTTGAACGGATCGTATGAATATATGTTCCGCACCTATCCGCACATCCGGAATTGGGCCGACAGCCTGAATCATCATAAAGCTCTGCGCGACACTTTTATCACGGCCGAAGACGGGACAAGACTGCATGCGCTCTATGCGTTTGCCGACACGGCTACCAACCGCACGGCCGTGATTGTGCATGGCTATACGGACAATGCTGTGCGGATGTTGCATATCGGCTATCTGTATCACCACGACTTGAAATACAACATCCTTCTGCCCGACCTGAGATTCTCGGGTCTCAGCGGCGGAAATCATCTGCAAATGGGATGGAACGACCGGCTGGATGTGCTGCGCTGGATGGATGTGGCGAATGCTGTTTTTTCGGAAAAAGGCAATTGCGGACTAACACAAATGGTGGTTCACGGCATATCCATGGGTGGTGCCACCACGATGTGTGTCAGCGGAGAACCGCAACAGCCTTTCGTGAAGTGTTTTGTGGAAGACTGCGGATATACCAGTGTGTGGGATGAGTTTGCAGGCGAACTGAAAAAACAATTCGGTATGCCGGAATTTCCACTGCTGTATGTGGCCAGCATGATGACCGACTGGCGCTACGGATGGAACTTCAACGAGGCTGCCGCCAGAGAACAAGTGGAACGCTGCAACCTGCCGATGCTCTTTATCCACGGTGACAAGGATGACTTTGTTCCCTCGTGGATGGGCGATTCGGTACATGCTCACAAAGCGGGCGATAAGGTGTTGTGGAAAACAAAAGGGGTGGAACATGCGGAATCGTACCTTAAATTCCCCCGACAATATACCGAAACGGTACGCACCTTTACCAATAAATATATGAAATAACTACTCCGAATCCTACCGGACACAAAGGCAAAGGCAAAAGCAACAACCCAACACACAAGAAAAACATACTGCTTGCAAGGATTTCACAGTACCTATTTTACCCATTTAACAGACAAAGAAATATGAAACGGATTATCTTTATCTTATGGATGAGTGTTTTAGGATGTTTACGCATCATGGCGGCATCTTACACTCCCGAGTCGCTGCCCATGGTTTACTTGCACGACCGCACCCGGCATGTGGTGAACCCAGACGGTATTCTCTCGCCCGAAACTGTGGCTGAAATGGACCGCATGCTGCAGTATATCGAAGAGAAGAAAGGCGTTCAATCCATCGTGGCTGTGGTAGATGAAATAGCCAACGACGATTGCTATGAATTCTGTATGCAGCTGGCACGTCTGCACGGAGTAGGTTCGAAAGCCAACACCGGACTGATTGTTTTGCTGTCCACCAAAAACCGATGCTATCAGATTCTTACCGGCACAGGACTGGAGGCTACCCTGCCCGATGCCATCTGCCGGCGCATCGAAAACAGAATGATGATTCCCTATCTGAAGGAAAACAACTGGAATGAAGCCATGCTGCAAACCATTACGGCCCTTTGCAAAGTAGTGGATGGCGACCAAACTTTGATTAACCAACGCAACAGAAAAGAAAATAAGCAAGGACCCAATGTATTGCTGCTCTTCGGTTCGATAATACTGGCCATCATGCTCATCTCGTGGAAAAGTAACCGACAGAGAAAAACCTGTCCCAAATGCGGCAAAGTGGGATTGGTACGCATTCATTCCAATATTACAAGAAACCGCAGCTTGCGCGTGGAACATCACGAGGAAACGTTCCGCTGTCCACACTGCGGACATACCTTGAACCGGCATCACGACGAACCGATAGACAACGGAACGGGATTTGGCGGAACAATCATAACAGGAATGGGACCCATGTTTGGTTCCCGTCGAGGAGGATTCGGCGGAGGCAGCTTCGGAGGATTCGGAGGTGGCAGCTTCGGAGGTGGTGACTTCGGAGGTGGCGGTTCCGGCGGAAGATTCTAAGCCGAATCCGATGGCATACGCTATACGCAGAAAGCATTTCACAGAATGTTGGGAGGATTTCCGAATCCGACCGAGCACAAAAGCAAAACAAACTGAAAAAGCATTCCATCATAATCAGAAATATATTATTTTATAATACTTCAACAATAAAATATCAACTACAATGAAAAGAAAAATAATCCGCAACTTAATCGTGGCAGTCATCTCCATGGTTTCACTTAACAGCTGCTCGTATAATGAAATGGTAGAGAAAGAAGAAGCTGTGGCCACGGCATGGAGCAACGTGGAAGTGCAATACCAAAGACGCTCTGACTTAATCCCCAACCTGGTGAGCACCGTTAAAGGGTATGCCCAACACGAACAAAACACTTTGCAAGCCGTGATGGAAGCACGCAGCAAAGCAACGCAGATAACCGTGGATGCTGCAAACCTTACACCGGAAAAAATAAAGGAATACCAACAGGCTCAAGGAGCCATCAGCAGTGCTCTGGGCAAATTATTGTCCATCACCGAAAACTACCCCGAACTGAGAGCCAACGAAAATTTCTCAGAACTGCAGGCACAACTCGAAGGTACGGAAAACAGAATCACCGAAGCGCGCCGCCGATATAATGAATCCGTTCAGACGTATAACGTGTTGGTTAGAAAATTCCCCAATAATTTATTCGCCAAAATGTTCGGATTTGAAAAGAAAGAGAATTTTGCAGCCGAAAGCGGCAGCGAAAAAGCGCCCGAAGTAAAATTCTAAAGGAAAAGTTAAAAGGATACCCAGCAAAGAAAGCATTCAAAGAAAGCGCTCTAGCGGTTTTCCGAAAAAGAAAGCATTCAAAGAAAGCGCTCAAGCGGATTTCCGAAAAAGAAAGCATTCAAAGAAAACGCTCAAGCGGATTTCCGAAAAAGAAAGCATTCAAAGAAAGCGTTCAAGCGGTTTTCCGAAAAAGAAAGCGTTCAAAGAAAACGCTCAAGCGGTTTTCCGAATCTGCTTGCAAACCGCAAAAGCAACCGCTTGCAAACCGCAAAGCAACGAAACTTAAGAGATTTGCAAACCGATTGCCAATCCGCAGAAACGAAAACCCAAAGGAATAAAAACACTTTGAAAACTTTTCGTTTACAGTATTTTGCATTGCCCTCGCCTTTCACTATCTTTGCATATAAAATCATATAGTAAAATAATTCAGTAAACCAATAAGATAATCATGAGTAATCAGCGTTACATGATGCGTGGTGTATCTGCAGCAAAAGAAGACGTACACAACGCAATTAAGAACATAGACAAAGGTATATTTCCGCGTGCATTCTGCAAGGTGATTCCCGACATACTGGGCGGAGATGACGAATATTGCAACATTATGCATGCTGACGGAGCCGGAACGAAATCGTCACTGGCCTACATGTACTGGAAGGAAACGGGCGACATTTCGGTGTGGAAAGGCATCGCACAGGATGCTCTGATTATGAACACCGACGACCTGCTGTGTGTGGGAGCGGTGGACAATATTCTGGTGTCGTCTACCATCGGACGAAACAAAATGCTGATTCCGGGAGAGGTGATCAGCGCCATTATCAACGGTACGGACGAGCTGCTGGCCGAAATGAGAAAGATGGGAGTGGGAATCTATGCCACCGGAGGTGAAACGGCTGATGTGGGCGACCTGGTGCGCACCATCATTGTGGATTCTACCGTTACCTGCCGCATGAAACGAAGCGATGTGATCGACAATGCAAACATCCGTCCGGGCGACGTAATCGTAGGACTCAGCAGCTGCGGACAGGCTACTTATGAAAAAGAATACAACGGAGGTATGGGCAGCAACGGATTGACCAGTGCACGCCATGATGTGTTTGCCAAATATCTGGCCCAGAAATATCCCGAAAGCTACGACAAGGCGGTGCCCGAAGAACTGGTGTACAGCGGCAGCTACAAGCTGACCGACGAGGTGGAGGGCGCACCGGTAAATGCCGGCAAACTGGTTCTCTCTCCTACCCGTACGTATGCTCCGGTTATCAAACGTATTCTGGACGAAATGAGAAGCGAAATCCACGGTATGGTACACTGCACCGGAGGAGCACAAACCAAGGTGCTGCACTTTGTAGGCGAAAACTGCCATGTGATTAAAGACAATATGTTCCCCGTTCCACCGCTCTTCAAAGCGATTGCAAAAGAAAGCGGTACAGACCCGGCCGAGATGTATAAGGTGTTCAACATGGGCCACCGCATGGAGATTTATGTGGCACCCGAACAGGCGGAGCGTATCATCGAAATAAGCAAGAGCTTCAATATCGATGCGCAGATTGTAGGCCGTGTGGAAGAAGGCAAACGCTCACTGACCATCAAGAGCGAATTCGGAGAGTTTAACTATTAATTACACTAAACTGTAAACGCTTAGTATATACATGAAAAGAATCCTTTTTATTCTTTGTTGCTGTATGGCGGCCGGAGTGGTTGTGTTTATGCTGATACAAGCTCCGCAGTGGTTCCGCAACCACGACTGGATCAGCGATATTATCTATATTGTCGCCATCGTGGGATGGTGCTTCATTACCTATAATATAGCCAACAAAAAATATAAATGGACTCAGAAGTTTTTCAAATAAATGGCAGAAAATACACTCTTAGACAAACTGGAAGGATTGGTGAGCCGTTTTGAGGAGGTGTCGACGCTGATTACCGACCCGAACGTGATTGCCGACCAGAAAAGATATGTGAAGCTTACCAAGGAATATAAGGACCTGGGCGACATCATGAAGGCGCGCAAAGATTATATCGACACCTTGAAAACCGTGGATGATGCCAAAGAAATTCTGGCTGCGGAGGACGATGCTGAAATGAAGGATATGGCACGAGAAGAGCTCGCCGCGGCCGAAAAAAGCATCCCCGAAATCGAGGAGCGCATCAAACTGCTGCTCGTGCCCGCCGACCCGGAGGACGACAAGAACGTCATCATGGAAATACGCGGCGGTACGGGAGGCGACGAGGCAGCGCTCTTTGCCGGCGACCTGTTTAAAATGTATTCCAGGTATTGCGAATCGAAGGGTTGGAAAATTGCCGTATCGAGCTTTAACGAGGGTACGGCCGGCGGATTCAAGGAAATCATTTTCAGCGTGACGGGCGAAAAGGTGTACGGCACACTGAAATATGAGTCGGGCGTGCACCGTGTACAGCGCGTTCCGGCCACCGAAACGCAGGGACGCGTGCATACGTCGGCGGCTACCGTGGCCGTGCTGCCCGAAGCAGAGGAGTTTGACGTGGAAATCAACGAAGGCGAAATAAAATGGGATACGTTCCGCTCAAGCGGTGCCGGAGGACAGAACGTCAACAAGGTGGAATCGGGCGTAAGAGCCAGATATATGTGGAAAAACCCGATTACAGGCGAAAGCGAGGAGATTCTCATCGAATGTACCGAAACCCGAGACCAGCCGAAAAACAAGGAACGCGCCCTGGCACGACTGCGTACGTTTATCTACGACAAGGAACACCAAAAGTATCTCGACGACATCGCCAGCAAACGTAAAACAATGGTTTCTACCGGCGACCGCTCAGCCAAAATCCGTACGTACAACTACCCGCAAAGCCGCATTACGGACCATCGTATCGGATATAACATGCAGAATCTTTCTTCGTTCATGGACGGTAATATTCAGGACTGCATCGACCAGCTTATCGTGGCCGAAAATGCCGAACGAATGAAAGAAAGTGATTTGTAATTAACATTACGTTCTAAAATACGTTGACGTTGCAGGGGATAACGTTCCGGGGAATAACGTTCCGGAGAATTTGCAATCGCCCGGCAAAAGCAAATCGCAAACTGCAAAGAAGTCTGGATAACGTTCCGGTTAATTTGCAAATTACTACTTCAATGGAAGTACTTTAAAAATATACAGACATATGAACAGAAAAGATTTATTCGAGAATATCAAAAAGAAACAGTCGTTCCTTTGCGTGGGACTGGACACAGACATCAAGAAGATTCCGCAACATCTGCTGAAAGAAGAAGATCCAATCTTTGCCTTCAACAAGGCGATTATCGATGCCACAGCTCCCTACTGCATTGCCTATAAGCCAAACCTGGCTTTTTACGAAAGCATGGGCGTGAAAGGATGGGTGTCTTTCGAAAAAACCATTGCATACCTGAACGAGCATTATCCCGACCAGTTCATCATAGCTGATGCCAAACGCGGTGATATCGGAAATACTTCGGCCATGTATGCCCGCACCTTCTTCGAAGAAATAAACCTGGATGCCGTTACCGTGGCTCCCTATATGGGAGAGGACAGCGTTACGCCGTTCCTCGGATACGACAACAAATGGGTCATCTTGCTGGCTCTGACAAGCAACAAAGGATCGCACGATTTCCAGTTGACCGAGGATGCTGCCGGAGAACGCCTCTTCGAGAAAGTGCTCAAGAAAAGCCAGGAATGGGCCGGTGCCGACCAAATGATGTATGTAGTGGGTGCCACACAGGGCAAAATGTTCGAAGACATCCGCAAAATAGCACCCGAACACTTCCTGCTCGTACCGGGCATCGGCGCACAAGGCGGTTCGCTCAGCGAGGTATGCCAATATGGAATGAACAGCCAGTGCGGACTGATCGTAAACAGCAGCCGAGCCATCATCTATGCCGACAATACCGAAAACTTTGCAGCCGTAGCCGGCATGAAAGCCAAGGAAGTGCAACAGGAAATGGCGCAGGAACTGAAACGCATCTTATAAACAGTTGCATCTCTTTTGATAAGAAAAAAATAAAAAGCGGGCAGCAGTCTCACAGGACTGCTGCCCGCTTTGTCATTCTATAGGAACACTTCCGCCAAACGGAAAACACAACAAAGAAAACGTTCAAGCGGATATCCGAATCCGATTGCATACGCTATACACAATACAAAGTAAGCCTAAGCCGGGCGATTACAAATCACCCGGAACGTACACGCAATCCGTTGGGAGGATTCCCAAACCGGAACGTACACCTTTGCAAAACACATTCCGTTGGGAGGATTTCCAAATCCGACCGAATACACAAACATAAGTAACTAAATCCCGGAACGTACACCTTTGCAAAACAAACCCGTAAAGGCAAAGCTTAACAACGGACAAAAGCCAACAGTTAGCCGGGCGATTGCAAATCACCCGGAACGCACACCTTTGCAAAACAAATCCGCAAACCCACACGTGATTCGCTTGCATACAGCAAAGGCCAACGGCATCGTTGGGAGGATTTCCAAATCCGACCGAATACACAAACATAAGTAACTAAATCCCGGAACGTACACCTTTGCAAAACAAACCCGTAAAGGCAAAGCTTAACAACGGACAAAAGCCAACAGTTAGCCGGGCGATTGCAAATCACCCGGAACGCACACCTTTGCAAAACACATCCGCAAACCCACACGTGATTCGCTTGCATACAGCAACCGCCAACTGCAAATACCCCCTCTCCCCCCTCTCGCCAACGGCATCAAAAAAAAAGAGCTGCAGACAATTTCTGCAGCTCTTTTTTATATAGCTAATCACACATTATTTGTGGCTTGGCAATGTCAAATACCAGTTATCCTTGTTCAGCAACTTCTGATACAAAGTCTGATAGTCGGCAGTAGTAGTATAATCCACGTCCGGATTGCGCGTATCACCACGGCGGGCAATCTTATCGGCAAACCACTGTACACCGGCATCACCCTTGTGGCTGGCAATACGGAGCAAGTCAGGGTAACGGTTACCCTCCCATGCTGTTTCCAAAGCCAACTCGTCAACAATCAAGTTCTCTACGGCGTTGATTACATCTTCCTGAGAAAGGTTCAATGTATCGGCACCCATCTCCAGGCTCTTCTTGAACACCATGTTCTTGTAAGTATAGAATATGGTGTCTTTGATGCCCACCTCGCCGCAACCGCGTGAGTGAACACCCTTGTTGCCTGCTACGGTACCGTTCAGCGAAGTAAACTCGGTGGTGAACTGCAAGAACGGCTTAGACTGAGCCAAGTCATATTCAGCCTGCGGAATGTAATGGCAAGCCTTGTTTTCCGTATCATAAACTGTGACAGTGTCATAGGTTACTTCAGGCTCCTGACCCTCCGGCCATTCTTCCATACCCTCGGGCAATTCAGGCACAATCTCGTTGATAACCTGTTTGTATGCAGGAAGATATTCCTTGCACAAACCATCCTTCAACACGGCAAAGGCATAGCTTGGGAAACCGGCACGGTTTACAGCCTCAGCATAACGCAACCATACCAAAGCCTTGCGGTATACCACCGGGAAGGTGTAGCTGAAGCCCGACATGGCAGGTTTGCCCACAAAATTAGTTTCGTTGAATCCGGTATTGGATGAAGAAATCATCTTGCGGACTGCCGACTGGCGAGCGTCACCGGCATTCTTCACAGCCGTCACAGGAAGTGTCTCATCCTTCTGCTCCACAAACACCTGATCCTGGCACAAACTGAAGTATTGCTCAGAAGGACCCAACTGACGGAAGTTTGTATTCGGGAATGCCGAAACCGAAGCCGAAGTAGTTGCCTCCGACTCGCTTCCCTCCTCTGAATTGGTGTCCATGCGCGAAGACGTTTCGTAGCCGAACACGTTGCATACACCCGTCAGCACCGAACCGTAAAGCTTACCGGCCGCACTTGGGATTGAAGTAATCACCTCGCCCGAATAGTTCTTTGACTCGCTATGGGTTGTAGTGTTGAAAATGTCTATCCACGTATTCGGAACATACGTAGGCTCCTCCGACAAGATACCCTCGTGTGCCGCAGTGGCAAACTGAGTAGGCAAGTAAGCACCATGGTCTTTCAGATAATCATAATAACTCTGTGCAGCGAGTTCGTAGTCGCCCTGTCCCTTGGCACCGGTCAGGTAAATATCACCCATCACAAGGCGCATAGGGAACATGGTCAATGTACTTGAAATATCGACAGCACCATTATTGTAGTTACCGTAATTAGGCATCGGCACATTGACATACGGCATCAAGGCTGGGATCAGCTTCTCAATCAGTGATTCGCGGTTCAGCTTGTTCTTAGCCTGAGAGAGGTCGAAGTCGTCAACAAAGCCGAGCGAGGTGATTGGTTCCGTAAAATACGGAACCTCACCATAGTTGTTCACCAGCTGGAGATAAGTCCATGCACGCACTGCAAGCACCTGGGCAATCTCCTTCTCCATCACTTTGTCGCCATTGCTGTTGGTTTTCAAAGAATCCACGTCTGCCAGATAGTTATTGCAGCTATTGATCACACGATAGTAGTCTTTTACTTCCAGGTAGCGACAGTCGCCATCCTTGGTCATATTGAAATTGGCGATGTTGCTGATTGTATCGGCAGCATACGAAGTTGGGTATACCAGATCGGCACGGGCTTCACCCAAAATCACATAGCGCTCTGCAATGTTTTGCACGGCTTTCATGATACCCCAATATCCGTAGAGTGTATCCTTGGCATTGGAACTTGTGGTACGGTCAGAGTCTGCACTCAACATGTCCTGACATGAAGTGGAAGAGATGCCCACCCCACAAGCAACCAACAAAGCGCATATAATTGATTTATTTTTCATTATAGTCAATGTTTTACAAGTTAATAGAAACACCAATATTAAAGCTACGGGTCAACGGCATCATGCCATTGTCAACACCCTGATACAGAATATTATTTGAAGCAGAGATTTCAGGATCTGTACCCAAGTACTTGGTTACGGTGAACACATCGTTTGCCTCACCCCACACCTTGATGCCCTGCAGCCAAGATGTAGACACCGGAATGTCGTAGGTCAAACGGATGTTCTTGATCTTAAGATAAGATCCGTCCTCAATCCAGCGGTCAGAGAAACGCTCGTTGTTTCTCCAGTTCTCGCTACCTGTGTAGCAAACGCGCGGCATGTCAGTCTGCTGTCCTTCGTAAGTCCAGCGGTTCTTCATGGCCGTGGTCTGGTTGTAGAAGCTGTTACCGCCTTCAATCTGTGAGCGCTGGTAGTTATACACATCATTGCCCAGAGAATACTTCAAGTTAACATTCAAAGTCAGTCGTTTGAAGCTCAACATCGTGCTGATGTTACCGTAAATATCCGGATTCGGATTACCGATTACCACCTTGTCGGCCTCTGTAATCCATCCGTCGCCGTTCTGGTCCACAAAGTGCACGTCGCCGGCACGGAAGTCTTTCGAAGCCAAGTTTGCGTCGGTCAGTCCGGTTGGATACTTCAGATACTCCATTTCGCCGGTTACAGGATTCCGGTGACACTTGGCATCGGCATCCGAAGCAAACACGCCGTTGGTTTTGTATCCGTAGAATACGCCGGCAGCATGACCTACTGCAGTGAGCACATTCTTGTCGCCGTAGATAGAAGAAGTGTATCCGTGGATTGTCTTTTCTATGTTCTCGTTCTTGTAGTCCTTAATTTCGATTACGTCTGATGACGGCAACTTGGTGATTTCGTTGTTGTAATGACCCAGCGAAGCGCTCACCTGCCATTTCCAGTTCTTCTTGTTGATCAGGATGGCATTAGCATTGAACTCCACTCCGGAAGTTTTCATCTGTCCGTTGTTGGTCCAATACTCGTCCAGACCGGTCATGTAGCTCACCTTCTCTTTCACGAGCAGGTTGTCCACCTTGCTCCAGTAGAGGTTCAAGCCGGCCTGCAAGCGGTTGTTGATGAAGCTACCTTCCAATCCTACGTTATACTGCGTATTGGTTTCCCACTGGATTTTCGGATTGTCGATATTCTTCATCACCAGTCCGATAGACTCCTTAAGATACTTCTCCGAAGTCCAGAAGGTGCTGGCAGCATAGTAGTTGATGTCATCGTTTCCGCTCTGGTCGAATCCGGCAGTCAGTTTCAAGTAGTTGACGCCCTTGGTAGACGGGAACCACTTTTCTGAAGAAATCAGCCAGCCCAACTGTACGGACGGGAAGATACCCCAGCTGACACCGCCCACCTGGAATCCCTGCTTGGTGTCGGAACCGAAGCGCGAAGAAGCCTGAGCAGCAGCAGAAGCCTGGATGAAATAACGGTTCATAAAGTTATAGTCCGCATTCAAGTAGTACGACATGTCCGACCAGTTGTCGTTCGTACCGCTATACTGTATATACTTTCTTCCGTAGTTCAAGATAGGCATCTTGTCGTTCGAGTTGTCGTAACCCTTCAGATAGCTGTAAGAATAAGTATACTTGTTGTATCTCCATCCTCCGAACACGCGGATGTCGTGTGCACCATACGTGTTGCCCCAGTCCAGTCGCAAATCATTGTTGATGGTTTGCTGTTTGGTGAACTGCGATTTCAAAACACTGCGCACGCTTCCCAGGTTCTCCAGTTCGTAGGGCGAAGTACCGTTCAGCGGCAGGTAATACTTCTCGTTGTTACGGCTCAGCGCATAGTTGAAACGGTCGGAGATAGAGAACTGCTTGGTGATTTGCCATTTAGGTCGCACATTCAGGTTAAACTGAGTGAGCTCGGCATAGTTTTTCTCTTCGCCTCTACCGTTCTTGAGAATCCAGTAAGGATTGTTCAGCACGGCATTCGATCCGTAGGCAGAAGCATACAGGAACGGGTTGTCCAGGATATAATTCGACTCAGACGCATACTTACCGGCATAGATCAGGTTCTGCTTGAGCTTATTGTCGGTGGCATCCAAGTAATAGCCATATTTGCTGAGGAACGGTGTCTGCACCAAACCGAGCACATTGGTAGCTGCGATGTTCTGGTCGTCGTAGTTCTCGGCCCATCCGTTGTCGAGCACGTTGTAAGCCATGCGCGAATACGCGATGTCCATAATCGTGTTGAAGTTCTTGGCAATCTTGATGTCGGTGTTGAAGCGCAGGTTCAGTCGGTTGAAGTCGTTGTTCTTCATGGCCGAGTTAGCCTGCGAGTATCCCAGCGACAGGTTATACATGGCGATGTCGTCACCACCTTCCACGCTCACCTTATAGTTCTGCGTCATGGTAGTGCGATACATTTCCTTGTCCCAATCCGTTTCGTTGTGATAGAGCGGATACCAGAAATAGTTAGGGTCCTGGTTCAGGAACGGGATTTGCAGCAGCGAAGTAGTACCCTTGATGCGGTCGCCCAGCATGTCGCCCAAATAAGAGCGGAAGTCCTCCGCCTTCATCATGTCGATGGTTTCGGGTTTGAGCACCACGCCACCGTAGATATTCACGTTGATTTTTGTGGCCATGCTCTTTCCGCGCTTGGTGTTGATAAGGATAACACCGTTAGCACCCTTGGCACCGTAGAGGGCGGTACCGTTTTTGAGCACCTGAATGCTCTCCACATCTTCGGGATCCAATCCAGAGAGCACGTTGTTGACATAGCCCACGTGCAAGCTGGTGCGGTCGTTCTGCATGTCGATCATGTTACCGTCGAGGATGATCAGCGGCTGGTTGTTGGCATTCAGGCTGTGAATACCGCGCACCATCATATACGCTCCCTGTGCCGGAGTACCGTTACGGTTGATGCTCAGCACATCCCCCGCCATCTGGTTTTGGATTTCACTCTCCACGGTCAGCGCGCTCGAACCGGAAACATTCACGGTGCTTTGGGCCGTGATGACGGTTCCGTCCTGGTAGAAGCCCTTGAACTTGCTGCTGTGCAGTGCGCCGTTGGCCACGCCGTCTTTCTTTACGGGCACCTGAATAGGGTTAAAGTCCGGTGCCGACACATACATGGCATGTACAAACACGGGCACCTGCACCTTGTACGAACCGTCTTCCTCGGTCAGTGCCGAATAAGAAGGATTGTTCAAAGCCTGAATCATGACGCCGCTCATGGGCTTTCCGGTAGCGCCGTCAACGATTTTACCGGTAACTTCCTTCATTTTATATTGCGGAGCCTTTTTCTTTGGAGTTGCTACAGAATCGGCGGCGGAGTTGCTTATAGCCATCACATCCTGCGCCATTGCTCCTTGAGCACCGGAGAGAGCGAAGAGGCAAACACCCGCTTTGAGAACCGACTGCATAAAGTTATTGCTCATATTCTTTTTCATTTTCTTCATTTTTTAGTTGAAAAGCTTCTACTCTTCTTTCGTTTTCAAGATAATCTTGTCAACATAGATGCTGTTGGTGTACTTCTTGTTGATTTCACGTCCGTTAGCCGTTACGGTGAGCGTCAGAATAGGATAAGCATGTTCTACGCCTGCATAAGCCACCGGGAATTGGAAATTCTCGAAGAGAGGAACGGTATCCACTTTCGGTTCTTGGCTGCAGATGATATTGTCAGTTTGCTGCGTCACCTCGAGCGCATCCTTACCGTTGTAGTAAGTGATACCGGCCTTAAACTTGAGCGGTAGCGCCGTTTTGAGTGTATCCTGAATATTTTCGGGCACGATTACGGCATAGACATCATACTTGGCCGAGAGTACACCCTGCAGTTTGAAAGCGATGTTTGTAGGTGTTCTTGGAGCCAACGGGATGGTGTAGGCATAGGTATTTTCGCTGATGCTTCCGCTCACGTTCGGGTTACGGTTTGCCGAGGTAAGTTTGGAAGTACCCACCTTTGTAGACGTGTTCATACCGTCGGGATACAGTGCAAAGTAGCTTTCGCCCTCGGTTTCGAGATCTTCCGACACGTTGTAACGGTAGTCGTCGGTGATGTAAGCCAATCCGTTGCTGACCTTAAGCGGTGTGATACCCTGGAATATGTCGTTGCAATACGGTGCCTTGATGACTGCTCCGTTTGTGGTAAACAAAGAGTCGGTTTGTCCGAAGTCCTCGAGGTTGTAGTCCTTCTGTCTGTTCGGGCTGAACACCAGTCGGTTTACGATAGCCAGCTCCACGCCATATTTCTGCAGCGTGTCGGGGTCTACCGCCTTGGGCTGCTGGTTTTTGTCGTCCTTGTTGACATACGGGAAGCTCATATACGTGTAATACGGTTTTGTTTTCTCAACGGCCTTTTGCCATCCCGCATCCGTTGGGAGCACCATCACCCAGGTACTGTCCTCGTTCTTGAGGTTGGCAGCGATTCCGTTCCACTGCTTTCCGCGGTACGAGTAGACGCCCTGGAAAGCCTTACTTTCGGTAACCAGTACGGTGTCTGCCCAAGTCACCTCTCCGTTGACGATACCTCCCTGCACGCTGGCATTCTCGTCGATAAACGTTGTGTCGCGGTCGTGGAAGAAGTTGTACAAGCTGGTCAGACTGGTGTTAGTCTGCAGCATCTCGTACATGTTGTTGAGGAAGGGCACCTCGGTTTCGATGATGTGCAGTGTACCGTTAGTGGCCGGAATGTTTTTCTGAATCACGTTGATTCCCTTGAATGTGGCCGTCTGGTTGTCGAGCACGTTCATTTTCGAGTTGAGCATAGTGATTGAATCCTGTTCAGCTCCGGTGATTACGCGCGAGAACGTATTGATATGATTGCGCACGAATCGGTTGTCCACGCTATACTCGTTTCTTTCGATGTCGGCAAGCACCTGTTGCAGGTCGAAGCTACCGTTGACGGGCGCCCACACGGTCATTTTGGTGTTTTTCTGCAGCAGTTCCTTGTAGGTCATACCGGTAGACTTGTTCTCGTTGCTGTAGTAATGCACCTTTTCGAGCACCTGTGCAAAATCCGACAAGTTTTCTTGCGCTGCGATTTGCTCCCAGAGCGTATTTTTGGCCACGCCGCCGTTCACTCCGTAATGGTCGTCGACGGTGTCGGTGCAGGCGGAGCAGCCTGCAATGATTGCTGCTCCCATTACACCTTTATTCAGATATTTCATATATTTTCTTTCCATGATTTTGAAGAGATTAAATTACCACCAATCCTCCGGAATGGTCGGGTTTGCATAAATGTCAGACGGCACGATGTCCATATAATCCAGAGTAAACTCTGTGTTCGTGTTGTCCAGTGCCGACTTAAAGCGCAGGTAGTATGTCTTGCCCGCTTCCATATACTCTTGGGTCAGGATTTTTCGTGCCACATCTTTAGCGTTCGAAGCCGGTCCGCCGGCAATGGCGTTGAAGTAGCGAGGAGCCTTCATCCACTTGTTGTTACGCAGATTTTTGGTGATTTCCTCTTCATACTTCGGGTCTTCGGCATCCTCTTCCCATCCGATGTTCAGTGCGCGCATATCGCTGAAGCGCAAGTCCAGCGGGATGTCCACGGGTGAGAGTGTCTGTCCCTCTTCGCCGAAGTACACCTGGCACATGCCTCGCCACGGGTTGGCGTTGAATCCGATACGGATTTCGTAGGTACCGTCTACCGGCACGGGCGGCAGTTTGACAGTGATGTCGTAGTTGCCCACCACCATGATTTCATCACCCTGATAGTCCGACCAGGCCGAGCCGTAGTTAGGCGCCACACCCGACAAGTATCCGAGTTTGGTGAACGGAGACCGTGAGATATTCTTGAGTTTGAAATCGTCTGGGAAGAACACCCATATTTTGTTGTCCTTGTATCTCTGGTACGGACGTCTGAATCCCAGGTTCATCAATTCGGGAAGGAGAGCCGCGCCGTCGATTCGTAATCTGTCGTGTAGGACTTTTCCGGCTGTTTCCTCTTGCGTGTAGACCAAGATATCCTCGATAGGATAGATGTAACCGTTGAGAGCCGAAGTTACGGACGGTTTACCCTCTTCTGATTTGGTGAGCACCTTGATACCCGGCACCTCAACCGACTCTTCCTGGTAGTTATCCTTGTTCATTGTGGCCTTTCGGTTCAGGCAAACGCCACCGCTCTGCTGGCTTTCGTAGATTTTGAGCAATCGGCGCGGAGCACCTGCCTGCGACATGGTTTCGTAGAACTCAAACACGGGGATGGTGACCTTGACGTTACCCTTCTTAGCCTCTGCCAGGTCGAAATCCTTCTCGTTGAAGTGATACACCAGCTGGTTGGTCGGTATGCTGATGGGCAGCAAGTGATAAGCCACAAACTGGTTGATGGCATTATCCGCCCGTTTCAGATCCTCGGGTGAAGTTCCGTAGTTCAAGCCGTTGCCCTCGCCCCATTTACCTTTCAGGAATTCGTTGAGCTTGTCGATGAGCTGATCGGATGCGGTCATGCCCAGCTTGTCCATAAGAGTCTGGTCTGTTTCGGCAAACACGGTGAAGCCATACTTTTTATGTTCGGGCAGGAGAGCATCCCTTCCAAACTGCGACACACCCATGTTGGTAGGGATTTCCGCCTCCAGGTTGCCGTTGAGGTAGAGGTCCTCATACTGCTCGTCCAGATATTTTGAAACGCCCATTGAGTCGATCCATCCCGTTTGCTGCATCAGCGTTCCGAAGAGCTGCATGTGCTTGGCATCCTTAAACAAGTCGGCCACGGTAGACGTAGACGGAGCGATTACCTTGTTGACGCCCTGTACGAAACCGTTTTCCACCTCGATATCCTTGTAGATCACCTTCACGTCATCCAGGATGTAATACTGCATCTTACCCTCTTCGGTTTTTGTATTGGCTGTGAGGTATCGGTCGTTCATGTTCGGCAGAGCAAACACACCGTTGTCCACCGGGAAGACAGCCGTTTCGTAGGCTGTAGAGTTGCCGTTGTTGATTACACTGTTGTAAACGATCACCTTGGCCAGCGAGTCTCCCAAGTGTTTTTTCGCCTTGGCCGAGTCGAGCAGCACGGCAAAATCGTTGGAAGCAAACTTACCCTCGTCGAAAGCCTTCTGGAGGAACTCGTTGATGGCCTGGTTCGTTGGTGCGAAGCACGTATAGTTGCCTCTGGTGGTGAGCAGGCTGAACACAGCCGAATTGGTTTTCTTGCTTTGCGGCACCACTTTCAGCAGGTCGATATACTGACTGTAAATAGAGTCATTTTTTTGCAGGAAGCTGCCCACCAGTTCTCCGGTAAAGGTATACAAGTCGTCCTTGTTAATTTCCTCGCGGCAACCGGAGAGGGCCGCCAGTCCGATGCATGCCAACCCGAGGTTACGCGCCCATTTATGCGTTTTGTTATATATCGGTTTCATCATCTGTTATTTTTTTTGGATTGAACTCTGATCGTTCCAGATAGGATTCTGCACGAGCAATGTATTTGCCTTGATTTCAGATTCCGCATACGGAGCGAACATCACCTTCATACTCTGTTTATACTTATTCTTGGCCAGTCCGGTAAGCGATCCCTCGAATTTCTGTCCGAAGATTTCGAACGCCTTGGCCGGTCCGTTTTCTTCGCCCTTTCTCATGGCATAGCGCACCAGGTCAAACCAGCGTTTACCTTCGCCGAAGAACTCACGGTTTCTTTCTCTCAGGATCATGCCCTCGAGCGCCGCCTTCGAAGCAGCCGCGCTGGCCTGCAGTTTGTCGGCCTCCTTGGCATACGGATTTGAGCGGTCGTTGACCATCTTCACCAGTTCGAAGGCCCCGTTCAGGTCGCTGCCGATCATACACATAGCCTCTGCCTTCATGAGGAGCACGTCGGTGAGACGGTAGAAGATCCAGTTGGCGTTGCCCGACGAGCGGAGCGAGTAAGTAGGCTCCTTGCGGCCGGTGATTTCGGTGTTGTCGGCCAGTGCAAACTGTTCTACCGAAGTAGCTGCAAATTTCACGATGGCATATACATCCGACTCATTTTTCTGAATGGTGGCCCATCGGCGCAGGTCGGTTTTTGAATACAGAGCCGAAGCCACGTCTGCTCCGTTAGGCTGAGCCTTGGCAATTTTCGAAGGATAGAAGTTGCCCACCTTGTCCTGAGTTCTGTAGAACGTAGTAACGATGTTGTTTTTGTTCTGCTCGCCGTCAAACTGCAGTTCGAAGATACTCTCGTAGCTGTTCTTGTCGCCAAAGATTTCGTTGTAGGCATTGGAAAGCAGTCCGGCACTCTCCGTACCCGAGTTCACGATCAGGTGATACGGGTTGTTGAAAGTGGCATTCACATCCGATCCGCCCAGCGAAGGACGCATCGATCCGTTGGCCAGGTTCTTCTGGTATTCGGCCTCCTTGAGCTCCAGCACGCGGTCGCAGTGGTTGATGCACGCCTGGTAGTTAGAGTCCGCCTTAGCCTTGTCACGAGTTTCGTAGTACGAGCCGCGCCACAGGTAGATGTCCGCCAGGATGGCATGCACCGCCTTGTCGGTGATGAGCCCCTTGTTGTCCGAAGCATTACCGAAGTTCTGCGTCATGTTTGTGGTGGTGACATACTCCAGCTGGCTTACGAGCGAATCGAGCAGCACGGGCTGCGGAGTGGCCTTGAGCTGGCGCACCTCGTTGTCGTCGTTGATGGCACTGAACACCACGGGCACCTCGTCGAACGTGCGCAGCAGGTAGAAATAATTCAGCGCGCGCAGCGTAATCATTTCGGCGCGCATGCCCTCCCACTCCACTTGCGAGAAGCTCTTGTCCTTTTTCAGGATTTCGGGACCGTGCTGCAGCACCTTGTTGCAATAGTTGATGGTAGAATAAAAGTCCGACCACTTGTAGTAATTATTCTGCGGTTTGAGGTTCACGTTGAGCACATCCTGAATGTCGTCGCCCAGTGTGACACCCGAGTTCTTGTCGAAGTTGTCCGAGCGCAGTTCGCCCCACACCATATATCTCTCCATGCACGGGCCCGACACCATGTTGACGTAAGCCGCATTGCGCACGCTCTCCAGGTCCTTTTTATCCTCCCAGAAATTCTCCTCCACGATTTTGTCCATGGGATAAAGAGTCAGCCAGTCGTTGCACGAAGCGAGCGAGGCCCCCATCGCCAGGCATCCCAGCCAGGCGGCATATCTGTATTTATTATGATTTTTCATTTGTCCAAAGATTTTAGAAACCAACGTTTAAGCTAACGGTAAACGACTTAGAGCGCGGAGTTTTGTTGTTGTCCGTAGCCACGCCCCATCCGGCCGTTGTCACATCCGGGTCGGTACCCGTATATTTGCTCCACACCCACAGGTTGTTGGCCGAAGCCGACAGGTTGAGCGTGTTCAGACCGATTTTCTTGAGCATCTTCGAGTCGAAGTTGTAGCCCAGTCGCAGATACTGGAAGCGCAGATAGTCTCCGTTCTCCACATATCGGTCGCTGGCCAGCGCATTATACGTAGCACCTCCGGCCGCATTGCTGTTCATTGCACGCGGAATTTCGGTCACGTCGCCGTTCTTTCTCCATCTCCACTTAGTGGCCTGGCTCTGGTTGTTGTTGTTGAGCATATCCTCGGCCTGCATGCGTGCCATGTTGATAATCTGGTTGCCGATGCGGAAGTTGAACGAAGCACTGAGGCTCCAGTTGCCGTAGTAGAAATCCACGCCGAAACCACCGTTGCATGTAGGGTTAGAGTTACCCAGGTAGACGATGTCGAGGGCATTGATCTGACCGTCGTGGTTGATATCCTCGTAGATGGCATCACCGCCCTGGAACTGATAGTTCGTACCGCCGTAGTTGAAATACATCGGCATCGGGTTACCCTTGGCATCGGTAATCATGTTTCCGTTGGCATCGTAGGCAATCGGACAAGTGAAGTTCTCGCCACGTTTCTGCGCTGCAGCCGCTGTGTTGTCGCCGTACGTTTTGGCCGACTCGTCGGTATAACCGTTGTGGTCGTAGTCGTAGGCATAGATACCCTTGAAGCGGAAACCGTAGATAGAACCCAGGGCATTACCAATCTGCACACGGCCCAGATAATTCTCGTTCTTATAGTTGAAGTCCGCATTCAGGCTCTCGAGCACCGAAGCATCCATATCCTCAATCTTGTTGATATTCTGCGCGATGTTGGCATTCAGCTTCATGCTGAACTTGCCCACTTTGGCAAATCTCGATGTATTGACATACAACTCCCATCCGCGGTTGCGCATGGTACCCACATTCTGCCAGGCCAGTGATGAGAAACCGTTGTGCGACGGGATGCTCACGTTCTGCAGAGCCAGGTCGGTGGTCTTCTTGTTATAGATTTCGAGAGCGAAAGTCACCAGGTCGTCCCACAGTCCGAGGTCGAAACCGATGTTCCACGACGAAGTTTTCTCCCACTGCAGCGAAGCCAGACGCAGGTTTTCGGGTTTGATAGCTCCGTGACCGTTGCCGTATGAGCCGAAGTCCGCATAGCGGTTATACTGGTTGTAACCGCCGCCCACGACGTTACCCACGATACCCCATCCCGGACGGAATGCCAACATGGAGAGCCAACCTTTGAGCGGTTTCATAAACTTCTCGTCGCTGATGTTCCAACGTCCGGAAACACCGGGGAACACACCGAACTTTTTGCCTGCACCGAAGTCTGTACGACCGTCTGAACGCAGTGTGGCAGTCAAGCTGTACTTAGATTTATAAGAATAGTGCACAGAACCCGTGTACGACAAGCTTCTCCATTCGCCCGGGCTGGTGCTGCAGGCAGTGAGATAAGCATCGAGAGTAGGGTCGGTCAGTCCGCCGGGGATGCCGCGCGAGGTGAGCGACTGGTCGTTGCTCGTACCCGTGGTCATTTCGAAACGGAAGAGCGCACTCAGCGCATGATCCTCGTTGTTGAACTTAGGATAGAAGGCCAGGTCGTGGCGTGTGGTGAACTGCATACTCTTGTATTCGCGGTTCGAAGCCGTGTTGATACCCTCATACCATTTGTTGTTGGTGAGCGAAGCAGGGAAATACGTATTCTCGCTGGTGTTGTAGATCTGCATCTGCACATCACCCGTATAATTCAGCTGCGTCTGGTCGTTCTCCTTACCCAGGAACTTATATTCCACCGAGAACTGCGGTGTGATGTTGAACGACTGTTCGCGTTTCCAGGCCTGGTTGGCAATAGCCACGGGGTTACCGTTTTTGTACATATCCGACAGATTGGCCGAAGTATATCCCGGCACGAAACCCGTGGTGGTGGTAATCGGCAGCATGTTGAAGTAATTGCCCGTGCGCTGCGGATTCTTCAGGTTACTGTCATACTCATAGATGCTCATGTTCGGCATGGCCTTGTAGGCACGTGCCAGGATGTCGTCGTAGTTCTTGTGATTGTCGGTAAACGACAGCGAGAAGTTAGACGAGAACTTGATGCGGTCTGACACAAAATAATCCAGCGCCAGACGTGTGGTGAAGCGGTCGAGGTTCTGCTTGATGATGGTACCCGACTCATCGTCATAACCGATACCGATGCGGAAAGTAGCCTTCTCGCCACCACCGGTGAGGGTGAGATAATAATTATGCGCCTGACCGAATTTCGTCACGGCATCCACCCAGTCTGTATTCTTGTTATAGTTATTAAAGATATACGGATAAGCCGGGTTGTAGTCCAGCTCCAGCATGTTCGAAGAGTTCGTATTCTGTTTCGGGTTGAAATACGCCTCCTTCAGCATCATCGTATAACCGTCGCCGTTGAGCAGCTTCATGCCCTCGCCCTGCCAGTTGCCCGAGAAGCGGTAAGACAGGTTGACGCGCGTTTTGCCTCGGCTACCACGGCGCGTTTTGATAGAAAGCACACCGTTGGCACCCTTCGAACCCCAAATCGCTGTGGCCGAAGCATCCTTCAGCACCTCGATTTCGGCGATATCCTCCGGGTTCACCTGCAACAAGGTAGAAAACTGCTCCTCATTGTCCAGGTTCTCAAAGTCGATGGTCTGCGCATTGTCCGGCAGTTCAAAGATATGACCGTCCACCACGATAAGCGGTTCGGCATTACCGTTGATGGTGGTCGTACCACGCAGACGCATCGTAGTACCCGAACCCAGGTTACCCGAGTTGGCCACGATGTCCAGACCCGCAATCTTACCCTGCAGCGCCTCGTCCACCGATTCAAAGGAAAGACCCTTCATCTCGTCCATGCTGAACTTCTGTCGGGCGGTAGAAATCTCACGGTCGGGGATAGACAGACCGTTGCTTTGCGAACGCTTCTTGACCACCACCTCTACGGGAGCAATCTGTCTTGAAGCATCCTTCATTTTCACCTTAAAGACATTCTTGTTTCCGATCACCTCCACATGCGTCTGGAAACCCATGTACGAGATTTTCAGTTTGTTTTTGGGGCTCTTTACGGTCATCGTAAAGTTACCGTTCATGTCCGTGGTGGTGGCCGACACGATACGGTTGTTGGCATCCACCTCGGTGACGTTGGCCATCATGATGCCCCCGAAGTCGTCGGATACCGTACCCGATATACGTCTTTGCTGAGCGAAGGCAGCGCCTGTAGCCAGACAGGCAATCATCAGTAATAAAAATTTTATCTTATTCATGGCTTATGCTTATTTGTTTTTGATTCTGAAATTAGCGACGGTAGCCTTAGCCTTTTGCGGCGTGTTCCAGAGCTTTTCGTACGTATCGATGCCGTCCTTATCGTCAAACTTAACCACTCTCAGAGTGCCGTCTATCTCGTGCATCACGCTGTAGGCCGACGAAGTGATTTTGCTGCCCACCAGATTGATCTGTTCGGCCGAATAATTCACGTTGGTGACATAATCGCGGGCGATGAGATTCTTTTTGCCCGTCACGCGGCAGTCGTAGAAACCGTCTTTTTGGAGCGCCAGATTTCCGCCGCCCTCCTGAATGGAACGGATGGTGATAAACTTGTTGTTCTTTTTGTCCAGTGTGGCCGAATTATACTCATGCACACCCATCGCCTTCTGGTCGGCAAACTCCGAGTAATCCTGGAAATGTCCGCGCACAAAGTCAATCAAGCAAGCCACCTGCGCCGCAGCCACCGCCTTGTAACCCTTCATCGGGTCGCCGTCTACGGCATCCCATTTCGGGTCGTTCTCGTGCTCCTCGATAAAGGCAGCAATGCTCTCCCATGTAGGCAACTTGCGTTCGCTGATTTCGCGCTCGATGGCAGCATCCGTAGGCACATACACCGTATAATTAAACTTGGTGAAGAACGACACGTTCAAGTCCAGACCCTTCTGATCCGAGAACACAAAATACTTGTTCAGCTCCTTGCGGTTCTCGTCGGTGGTGGCATCCGGATCGGGCACAAACACACCCGTTTTGGTCAGAATATCCTCCGTCATGCCCGAACACAGCTCGAAGAACTTGTCGTTGCCCATTTCGCTCATCACCTTATACACCGAGCTCACGGCCGGCTGGATGGGCGCATTGGTGCAATAAGTCGTACCGTTGGTCTTTTCGTATTCCTTTTCGGTGGTAGCTCCGTAGAAACCCGGAATTGTGCCCGTCATGCCGGGATAATTCTGCTCGTTGCGAATCTGCATGGCACCCTGCGCCACCACCTGTCCTGCTTCATTGCGGTGGATGCGGATGGGCGAACCGCTCTTGCTCAGGAAATACTCGTTGCCGCTGTTCACGCCTTCGGGCTCGCGCGTCACATCGTGCACAATGGTGTGCGTTTCGAGAATATCCCCCAGACGGTTCAGACACTCATCCTGCGAAGGAGCCTGTCCCACCATAGCCGTAGGCTTCTTGATGCCCGTGGCAGGGTCGTAGGCATACTGTTTGTAGTCCAGCGGCGCCACACCCGCATTGGCACTTTTCGAAGCATTGTATTCATACGACAGCACGCGCGCCTTGCTCTTGGCCGAAGGGATGATAGACAGCGGGTCTACGTAATTCTTCATGGCCTCGTCGCTGGGCAGGAAGAGCGAAAACTTGATGCCGTCGCCCTTGGCACGCAGATAAGCATAATAGTTGAGGTTGAGCAGGTTGTTCTTACCGTCGGAACCCTCGCCGTTGTAGATGGCAAATTTCATCACCTTATAATTGTCGCCGATGTAGGCAGGCGATGTAACGGCCGCATAATCCACAGGCGGATACACCTTGTCCATCACATACACCACACCGTTGTTGGCAATATGCTTTTCGGAGATGTGGCTCTTGGTTTCCTCCACACTCGTAAAGAGATTGTCGTTGGCCTGGTCCAGAATGGTGGTGAACTTGCTCGGCACAGACTCCACGAACGATTTCTGCATCAGATTGCTCACCAGCGAATTGAGGATGGAGAGCGGAATCTGGTCGAGATTGGTGAGGAAGGCCTCGTCGGACGGATCGTCCTTCACCACGGCATAATTATCCATGATGTCGCGTCCCTCGCCCTGCTGGAAATACTGGCGCAGGGCATCATCCGTGGGCACAAACATGGCAGCCATGTCCGAAGCCACACCGCCCGAACCGATGGTGAGCTGATTCCAGGCCGGGTCGAATTTCAGAATACCGGGATTGGTGGAAGGGCTTTCGCCGTCGGGACCCTTGCTGAGCGAATTGTTGGAGATGAATTCGCCCACCGAAGCCGTGTTAGTGGCCTGCGAATAATATTTGCGCACAAAGATAGAGTCCTGGAAAGCCTGGTCTACGTTGTCTTTGTAGAGTTTGGTGAGCGCAGCATCATAATAAGGCGCACTGAAGCGGTCGAGAATATGGCTGAAGATGCGTGTGCGCTCGTTGTTGCGGATGAGCTCGGCCATATTGGGCTGTGGCAGGAGCACTTCCTGCAGATGGTGCACATAACCGTTCTGGCAGGTGATGTCTTTCTTCACCACCTTGTTGTTATAGATGTAATACTGGTTATACTCGTGGGGCTGACCCATGATAAACTCAAAGTCGGAGGCAGAGATGCCGGCTTTGGCCATGAAATCATCGGTGAAGAACACCATCATGGGCGCAGAATTGTCCGACACCACATAGAAGCGCTCCTTGAGCTTGTGACTGTTCCAGTAGTTTTTGTCGTTGGGGTTCTGGCTGGTGGGGAACTGCTCCGCACGCATCATGGGCACAGAGTCAGTAAGCTCCACGGAGGTAACCTTACGCATGTTTGCGCCCTTGGTCACCTCGCCCTCAGAGCGGGACATCATCTCCATCAGATAGGCATTGTTGAGCATGGAGGAGTTGAGCAGGAGTTTTTTCTGCGCCAGGCTGAGCTTGTCATAGCTGGTGGCATTGCCCCAAGGGGAATCGGGACGGGCTGCGTTCTGCTCGTAGAATCGCTGAAAGGCAGCATCGTCGGCAACAAATAATGTGCGACTGCCGGTCTTGGATAACACATCCTTGAGGCCCAGGTCTGTGATCAGTCTTTTGACATTTTCAAAACCCTTATTTTCCTCCAGATAGTGGTAAATACTCTTACCGAGCCACTTGGGCGATTCATCGTCCAGTTTATACTCGTCGGCACAAGAGTACGTCAAGCCACAGGCGGCTAGCAGACACAAAGCATGTGTTGCTCTCTTACTGATTTTGCTTAAACGGTCTTTCATACACTTTTAAAATTGAAAATTTATTAATTTAATTTGTTTGTCTTTACTTTGTAACTATCCTAACAGACATACAAATTTAATTCTTAATATGAGAATAAGAGATGAAGACTTACCTTAATAGCCAACTGTTAACAAAGTTTAGTATAGCCCCTCGTTTTAGTGTTAAAATCAAATTGAATATTGGAGGGTAAGAATACACTTAATAATTCTTTTTTTTCTTTGAAAATGCATGGATTTCCGTTTAATAAATAATCAAAAACAGGAGATAAGAAAGATTATTTTTTACTTTTCTTTAAACGGAGTTGTTCTGCCAACAACCAGTGGTGAGCAGCTTCATTTTCCATGCCCATTTGCATCAGTGCATCGCCACACAACTGATGGGCCAAAGGATGATCGGGACGCAAAGAGGTAGCCTTGTCTAAATCAGACAAAGCTTCTTCGGTACGGCCTAATTTTAATTTCATTTTACCTCGCTGTAGCCAGGCTTTAAAATAAGTGGGCGACATTTCTATTGCATGAGTAAAACAGCGCTCTGCTTCTGATGGTGCATTCTCGTTCAACAAGGTTATTCCTTTTCTTACCCAAGCATCCAAGAAATGCGGATTCAATTCGATAGCTTTATCATAATTACGGATCGCAGCCTTATTGTCATGCGCATGAAGCACACATTCATTTCCCATCAAATAATATTCTTGTGCATAACGATTCATCTGCAACTGTCGCTCATGGAGTTCGTGGCGCAAACGGATATTTTCCGACTTTAATTTATTTATACTCGAAAGTTTACTGCGAAGAAAGCGTTTATGAAGTGGAGTCTCTATATCATAACGCGCATGAATAGCTTCAAAAAAGCGATTCAGGCAAACATCGAAATCTCCGTCGTCAAATGCTTTTACGGCATCGTGATAGGCTATGTCTGCCCGTGCAGCCTGTAAAGCGCGGTCAATGGATGCTCGGTCGTTAAAGCGACGAGCAAATTCCAGTATCTCCTGACGGACGAAAATATCTGAACGACGTAAAGGTTCATGCAAAACAATCCCTTGAAGTGACGTGCAACGGCTCAAAGCCACATAAACTTGCCCTGCCGCAAAAACACCACCGGTAAAATCTATATTCACTTTAGAAAAAGTTAAGCCTTGACTTTTGTGCACAGTTATTGCCCAGGCAAGCTTCACCGGAAACTGCTCAAAAGCTCCCAATTCTTCCTGTTCAATTTCTTTCTTTTCTGCATTATACAGATAGCGCACATTCGTCCACTTTTCTTTTTTGACAACACACCCCTTTCCCTCATCGGTAATCACCTCCAAATAATTCAGTTCCGGATCTATATATTCTACCCTACCAATAGTGCCGTTTACCCATTGTTTTTCGATGTCATTTTTTACAAAAAGCACTTGTGCTCCTATCTTCAAATGAAGCACTTTCGAAGTTGGCAAAGCGGATTCAGGGAAATCTCCTTCAATACTTCCTATCAATTCAAACGCATCTCCGGGCAGGCAATCCAATCGATTGTGGTTAATATAATCCACCACATTTCTTTTGGCCGCCAATGTAATAGAAAAATCTTCAAGATTTGCGTTTGACTTTTCTACAGAAACAGGAGTAAGTCTATTGTTCAGAGCCTGTAAATCGAGTGAAGTAGCCATATTACAACGTACTCTATCCAAAAGAGATACAAATTCTGCATCTTGTTGACGATAAACTTTTTTCAATTCAATCGATACCAACTCCATTTCTCGAAACACACGGGCAGAAAAGAAAAATGGAGAAGTGTAATACTGGCTTAAAAGTTTTTTTTCATCAGACTTGACAACCGGTTCCAACTGAAACATATCGCCCACAAAAAGCATCTGCTTACCGCCAAAGGGTTTGCGCAGATTATGCGAATAGATGCGCAATATCTTGTCGATAACATCAATTATATCCACACGAACCATCGAGATTTCATCTATCACCACAAGTTCTACTTCGCGAATTAATTTCACCAAGGCACTGTTATACTTTAGTGTTTCTCGGATTTTTCTTTGTGAAAAACGGACATCATCAGGCAAGAATGGATAAAATGGCAACTTAAAGAAACTGTGTAAAGTCACTCCGCCCACATTAATAGCTGCAATACCGGTGGGAGCTAAAATTACATGTTTCTTTTTAGTATGTGCACAAATATATTTCAAGAATGTAGACTTGCCGGTACCTGCTTTTCCTGTCAGAAAAAGAGAGTTACTGGTATATTGCACCAGTCGCAAAGCATTTTGAAACTCTGCGTTACAGGTATCCATATCGTCTATTGTCTTGTTCAATCAGTTTTCTTTTTATAATTAAGGAATAAGTTGATCTAAAGGAGGCAACTCTAAATCGGCCGGTGCATTGGCTTCTGGTAAAGAGTCACTTCCTACGCGTTCGATGCGGAGTGATAAAGAATCACTCACAGCCACAGAATCAGTGTCTGAAGGCTGGTAATAATAACCTGCACAGTTCCATGCAGAAGGATCAAGTTCCTCTTTTGGAGGAGCAAATTTAATACGATAAGCAGCAAAACGATCGTCTTTCAAGACATCGTTAAGAAAATAGCCACAAATAGGCAGTGCCGTACGGCTTCCTTGACCTAAAGCTCCCGTACGGAAATGAATGCTCCGATACTCACCTCCAACCCAGGCACCGACAACCAGTCCCGGTGTAACACCTACAAACCAAGCGTCTGAATGATTGTTTGACGTACCGGTTTTACCGCCAAATTCAGTCATATTAGCAACAGGATGTATATAACTCCACAAAGCAGCAGTAGTGCCTCCTCTTTCAGTCATTCCGCTACGCAACAGCTGTTGCATCAAATAAGCCGAGCGATAAGGAATTGCTTCTACCGACTGATTTTGTGCTTCGTAAATTATATTTCCATTACGATCCACGATTTTTTCTATCATTCTGGGAGCATGTGCTTTACCGTCGTTCACCACAGTTGCATAGCTGTTTACCAATTCCAACAGATTCACATCTGAGGCTCCCAAACTAAGTGCGGGGGTTTCATGCAACGGAGATTTAATACCCATCAGATGTGCGGTATTAGCTACATTATGAATGCCCACCTCATATCCTAATTTCACAGCAATACTGTTTATACTTTGTGCAAAAGCCGATTTAAGCGGAACTTCAGCCCCTGTAAAATAGCCGTTTGCATTAGTTGGAGTCCATACAGTGGGCTCACCATGAATAGTATCCGGATACTGTTTCCATTCATCAATACGTGTATCGCATGGAGTTAGTCCTTGATTCATAGCTTCGGTATATACAAACAATTTAAATGTAGATCCTGGCTGTCGCATTGCCAGAACCTTATCATATTTCCACGAGTCAAAATCCACATCGCCCACCCAAGCACGTACGGCTCCGTTTTGCGGTTCCATTGCTACAAATCCGCAATGCATAAAACGCACCATATAACGAATTGAGTCCATAGTACTCATAGTATCCTCTTTCGGTCCGTCATAGCTAAAAAGTTTCACTTTGTGAGGTTTATTAAGATAAAAGAGCACAGAATCCGGCTGATTGGAAAACTTTTTGTGATAATATTTATACATTTCTGTTTTCTTAGCCAATTCTTCAATAAAATTGGGTATTTCTTGATGCTTTTCATCCTGCCAGGGATTGGTTTTTCCCCAATGACTATAAAAATTGCGTTGGATTAGCTGCATTTGTTTTTTAGCTGCAGCCTCAGCATATTGCTGCATGCGTGTATCAAGCGTAGTGTAAATCTTAAGACCATCGGCATACAAGTCTAGATGATGTTGTGAATCGCATCCTTCTACCAATCCTTGATCACAAAGCGCATCCACCACGTCTGCTAGTGCTTGTCTGAAATAAGGAGCCGGTCCGTCATAACTGCTGGCAGGTGCTTTTTGACTGACTTTCATAGGAATGGCTTTCACAGAGTCTAATTGATGGTATGTAGCTGTTTTACCATTAATAATAAGGTGTCCGTGGTTAAAAAGATTTGTCAGCACCACATTGCGTCGTGCTGTACTATTTTGGGGATTACGTTTGGGATTATATGTAGAAGTGGCTTTAAGTAAACCGACAAGTGTGGCTGCTTCTTCGTACGACAAATCTTTGGGATCTTTTCCAAAGTACGTACGGCTTGCTGTCTTGATTCCATAGGAATTACTACCAAAGTCCACCGTATTGAAATACATGGTGAGGATATCCTCTTTAGAGAAGACCATTTCCAGTTTTACGGCTACAATCCACTCTTTAGCTTTCATCACAAGGATTTTTACACCGGGAATTTTTCCCAATAATCCTGTAGAATACTGTGTTCTTACACGGAACAGATTCTTGGCCAGTTGTTGCGTAATGGTACTGGCCCCGCGTGCATGACCACCCATCATATCCTTTACAGCTGCAAACAACCCCTGTATGTCTACACCGTGGTGACTGTAGAAACGTTCATCTTCAGTATCAATCAAAGTATGAATCAAATGCTTTGGCAAATCACTATACGTCACCGGGGTACGGTTTTCATTAAAAAACCGTCCCATCAATACCCCATCCGTACTATATACTTCTGATGCAGCATTTGACACAGGATTTTTGATGTCGTTAAAACCGGGAGATCGTCCAAACAGATACAAAAAATTGATATCCACAGCTCCCAAGAGCAACACCACCGACACGATTACAGTCAGTGTCCACACGGCCACTTTTTTATACCAAGGTCCGCTATATATTTTACGAACGTCCATACACTAATCCCTAATCCTTATTGTTTGAAGATTGTTGGCATTAACCGCCAACAATCTCCTTTACATACTGAATAATTTCCTCTAATTGTTTTGGTTCAAACCAAGCGATATCCGAATCTCGTTTGAACCAGGTCATTTGTTTGCGTGAGTAAATTCGCGAGTTCTGTCTAATTTTATCAGCAGCTTCCGACAATGTCATATTTCCGTCTATATAGGCAAACATTTCCTTATAACCAACGGTATTCAGGGCATTGGTATTTCTATAAGAAATTAAATTCCGTACTTCCTTTTCCAATCCCTGTTCTATCATTTGAGTCACTCTGTTATTGATTCTTTCGTAGAGTTCTTCCCGTTCGCGTTTAAGTCCAAGTTTGATAATTTTAAACGGTCTTTCTTTCTTTTTATTCGTTCGGAAAGAAGTATAGGTTTTCCCGGTCATATAGCAAATTTCAAGCGCATGAATTACCCTTTTCGGATTTTTCAAATCCACCACTTGATAATATTCCGGATCCATGATACGCAATTCGCGACACAAAACCTCTAGTCCCTCCTTTTCATAACGTTCCAGCAACACTTTTCTGGTTTCATCATCCACCGTGGGAATGTCATCAATACCCTTGCACACTGCGTCAATATACATCATACTGCCTCCGCTGAGGATTACAGAATCATGCGATTTGAAAAGTGTCTCAAGCAAAGCCATCACGTCGGACTCAAACTGTGCGGCACTGTAATAGTCACCAGGATTCAGAAACTGCACAAAATAATGCTTTACTCTTTTAAGGTCCTTTTCTGTAGGAGCTGCCGTTCCGATGCTCATGTCTTTATAAATCTGCCTGGAGTCCGCATTTATAATCGGTGCATGAAGCATTTCAGCCAAAGTAAGACTTGTTTCTGTTTTTCCCACTCCGGTAGGTCCTACCAGCACTATCAAGTTTTTCTGTTGCATGATTGTTTAGGATTTGTCTTCTGTCACGTCAAATCCTTCAGGATCAAACTCATCATTATCGAAAGAATCTGCTCCATAGAATTCTTCATCAAGATCTAAATTAGCCTTGGTATCTTGCGATGATGCTTTGAGTGCAGGAGCTTCCTCTATCAGAAATTGAGATGGTGGTTCTCCATGTTGACGGCTGCATACAGCATGCTCCAACTGTTCTCCGAAAATAATTTCGGTAAGTTCCATAAAGAACATACGTTCGTCCAACGGGTCAAAGACGAAAATCATACGTTGTTTTTCCTCTTCGAGCAACTCACTGAGCAACGTATTTCTCATTACATAAAGATCCTCGTCAACAGCCGACGTACCCATATCTTCGAGCACTATTTCCTGTTCTTTTTCCCAAGCCTCATTACAGAGGAAAAAGCTGGTAATCTGTCCTTCTTGATAGCAGCAGGATTTTTGTATTACCTGATGCAAGTCATAGAACGTAGCATCTGAATCAATTTTATATTCCCGGATAAAATCCTCAACCTCATCCGAAATGAGTGTAAAACGAAAAATCATAAATCAATTAAATTAATGAACAAATCCTTTTTTGGAGTTTTCAATAAACTCAACGATATATTTAATTTCTTCTGTTTGCGGCAACTCTTCACGAATACGGTTCAGCGCATCCTTAAGTTGCAGATTACTTTGGTAGATTAATCGGTAAGCATTATGGATCTGCTCAATAGTTTCACTGGAGAATCCATGACGACGCAACCCAATTAAATTCAATCCACAATAGGCTGCCGGTTCTCGGGCACAAGTTGTGTAGGGAGGTATATTTTGACTGAAGCGTGTACCTCCACCTACCATTGCCAAGCTTCCTACGCGGCAAAACTGATGCATCAAAACACCGGCACTAATAATAGCCTGGTCATCAATGATTGTTTCTCCTGCCAGTTTGGTGCTGTTTCCGATAATACAATTATTCCCTACAACAGCATCGTGAGCCACATGCACCCCTTCCATCAACAGGTTACCGCTACCCACACGTGTCAGCCCTTTGGCAGCAGTACCGCGATTAATAGTCACATTTTCGCGGATTTTATTATTGTCACCGATTTCTGCAGTTGTCTCTTCTCCTTTGAATTTCAGGTCTTGAGGAACAGCACTGATTACTGCTCCGGGAAAAATAACATTTCCGGAACCGATTCGTGCACCATACAACACGGTAACACTATTCATCAGAACATTATTGTCTCCGATTACTACATTCTTATCGATAAAACAAAAAGGGCCGATTTCACAATTATCGCCGATGACGGCCTCTGGATCAATATATGCTAAAGGGCTTATTTTACTCATACTAATATTATTTGTTTTTTACTATTTGGGCTGTGAAGGTGGCTTCTGATACAACTTTTTCGCCTACAAACACATAGCCATGCATTGAAGAGATACCATGTCGCACCGGAGCTAACAACTCTACCTTAAAGACCAAAGTATCTCCCGGCACCACTTTTTGTCGGAACTTCACCTGATCAATGCGCAAGAAGTAAGTACTCCATCGTTCTGGTTCTTCAACAGAATTAAGCACCAGCAAACCACCTGCTTGTGCCATAGCTTCAATCTGCAATACCCCCGGCATTACGGGTTCTTGTGGAAAATGTCCTTGGAAGAAAGGTTCATTGGCTGTGACATTCTTTACAGCTACAATACTGTTCGGTCCGAGCGATACCACTTTGTCAACCAACTGCATCGGATATCTATGCGGCAATAATTCTCGAATGCGATTTACATCCATGACAGGCTCCTCATTGCAGTCAAAAACCGGTGCTTGGATTTCATGTGCTCTGATTTCCTTACGCATTAATCGCGCAAACTTATTATTTATGGTATGTCCCGGTCTTGTAGCAATGATACGTCCCTTAATTGGTTTACCGATGAGCGCCATATCACCAATGATATCAAGCAACTTGTGTCTGGCCGGCTCATTCTCCCACACTAAAGGCTTATGGTTAAGGTAACCTTTGACGCGCGCATCATGATGTGCCACGCCAATGACATCTGCCAACTTGTCGAGTGCTTCCTGTGTCGTTTCGTTTTCATAAATCACGATGGCATTGTCCAAGTCACCGCCTTTAATCAGCCCCACCTGCAGTAGTTGTTCAATTTCGCGCACAAAAACAAAAGTGCGGCTCGGTGCAATTTCCTTATCAAATTGCGCCATATTATCAAGAGTGGCAAATTGACTGTTCAAGACTTTAGAATCGAAAGAAATCATGGTTGTGATACTGAATTCCTCGTCGGGCAGAATCGTAATGCACGATCCGGTTTTTTCATCACGCACTTCAAGTTTCTTCTTTATGACATAATAATCCTTCAATGCAGTCTGTTCTGCCAGCCCCACACGTTTTATCTGCTCCACATACAGTTCGGCACTTCCGTCTAAAATCGGGATTTCAGGACCATTCACTTGAATCAGACAGTTGTCCACACCAAGAGCATATAATGCAGCCAAAGCGTGTTCCACTGTACTACACTTGACATCACCCTTTGCCAAAACGGTACCGCGGGTTGTCTCTGCCACATTTTCGGCAATGGCATCCAGCACAGGCATACCCGGCAAATCTATTCGCTGGATTTTATATCCGTGATTTTCCGGAGCAGGGTTAAATGTCACCGTAAGATTCAATCCGGTGTGCAGTCCTTTTCCGCAAAGAGAAAAACTACCTTTAAGTGTATTCTGTTTTAGCATGATGATTACTTATCCTTGTTTAGTAAATGTTTTAATTCTTCAATTTCTTTCTGCAACTGATTTACTGTAGCATAAACTTCAGGCAGTTTTTTGTAAACAACACTGGAACGTGCAAAATTCTTGGCATCGATAGCCGGGCTGCCCTGTACTGTTACGTGTCCCTTTCGGATGCTTCCGGCAATACCTGCCTGCGCTCCCGACATAACTTTATCACCGATAACAGCATGTCCGGCAATACCCACCTGTCCGCCGAACATACACCAAGAACCAATTTTAGTAGATCCGGCCACACCCACCTGTGCCGACATTACGGTATTCGCACCGACTTCCACATTATGCGCTATCTGCACCAGATTATCCAATTTTACTCCCTTACGTACGTAAGTAGAGCCCATGGTAGAGCGGTCTACGCAAGTATTGGCACCAATTTCAACATCATCCTCTATCGTAACGATACCGATTTGCGGAATTTTTTCATACCCCTCTTCGCCCACTGGAGCAAAGCCAAAGCCATCTGCACCGATAACACATCCGGCATGCAGAATGACACGGTTGCCAATTTTACAGTCGTGATAAACCGATACATTAGAGTAAACGATACATTGAGATCCAATTCGTGCATTTTCCATGATAGTGGCATTCGGATAAATCTGGGTGTGATCTCCTACAACCACATTATCTCCTACATAAGCGAAAGGACCCACATAGCAACCTTCGCCTATCTGGGCTGTCGGTGCAATATAAGCCTTGTCAGAGATGCCTGTTTTAGGAGCTTTCATGCTCTCGTAAAGTGTAAGCAAACGTGCCACTGCCTCATAAGCATTAGGAACACGAATCAATGTTGTATGAACTGGCCGTTGCAAGACCAAGTCCTTGTTTACAAGAACAATGCTCGATTGCGTTTCGTATATATAATGTTCGTACTTAGGATTTGACAGGAACGATATGGCCCCGGGAACTCCTTCCTCTATTTTGGCAAATGTATGAATGACGGTATCAGGATTACCTTCCACCTCACCTTGTATAAAAGCTGCTATTTGTTTCGCTGAAAATTCCATAATCATTTATATTGTCCTTGATATTTTGCAAATATCGTAAAAAAAATCATAAGAACCATCCTTTTTACACTACAAAATAAAGACAAATCGGGCTTTTGCTCTTCATTTAGCCATGTAGAAAATCCGTGTACAGGTTGCGAATAAGTCTTTATGGCAAAAAAAAGGAATATGAAAATTCTCATACTCCTTTTCTATTTTGTTATTTTTTCCGCTTATCTTATTCTTCTGTTTTATTGACGAAAGTGGTAATACCGGCATTAACCAACAAATTATACCAAGTAATCAACTTCTTGATATCTGTCGGATAGACACGGTCTCTGTCAAAATCCGGAAGAATCTCGGCAAAGTAAGCCTGCAAATCTTCTACCGAAGCTTTTTTATAGTCAAAGGCAACTTCCTTTGCATCCTCTTTATCAGCCACGCGCTGCAACACCTCTGGCAATGGAACTTCACCATCATTGTCGGTATACATGGCGATGTCTGCCAATGAAATCACCTTGTCCGATCCAAAAATCGGCATACGTCTGCGGGTAGCGTCCAAGGACTCTACAATAAGATTCTTGCTTCCACGAGAAACCAGCTTATATAAACCGGGCTTACCGGCTATGGCCAATACGGTCTGTAACATAATTGTTTTTATATTTTAATGATTAATAATAGGCAAAGGTACGTCATCAGTTGTTCTTTATCAAAACATACTCCCTAAAAAAGCTTAAACGCACAGAGCATATCTTGTACTTGTTGCTCCAAATCGCTTTGTCCGTCATTTTGTATAAAAAAATCAACCGGCAATTTTTCTTGGGCCTCCTCACTCATCTGACGGGCTATTCGCTGCCTTATTGCAGACTCACTCAAGCCGTCGCGTTGCTGTACTCGACTGATGCGCATAGGAAGAGGTGCTTGTACACAGACGCATTTGTCCACCAGCGACTGTAAGCCGGACTCAAACAAAATAGCTGATTCGAGCACACAGGCTGGTGCATCTTGATTACTTGCAACAAACTTCTCAAACCCCCTGGCCACAGCCGGATGCACAACAGACGACACGGATGCCGCATGTTCCGGACTGGCAAAAAGATAAGCCGACATAACAGTCTTGTCAAGTCCTTGAGAAGTGTAGACATGCTCCCCTACTAGTTGCTTAAGCGAAGCGATTACTTGTTGGTCTTTGGCCATAATTTCCTTGGCGGCCGCATCACAATCATACACTGCCATTCCTTTTTTCTTGAGGAGGCCGCACACAAAGCTTTTACCACTTCCTATTCCTCCAGTCAATCCAATTTTTATCATGATTTTAATCTGGGTCTTCAACAATTTGCTCCAATAAATAATCCACTTCGGCAGGATGGATGCGTACCGCCGATGCTCCTTCGGGAACAGACTTCAGATGCAACGGTATCTTAGAAGACTGATTACGCATCAGCTCTTCATAAGTTACCACCAATACAAAATCATCTGCTGTAATTGATTTATAACTTTTGGTACCAACTTTAAAAGTAACCTGTACTTTCGAAGGAAAAGTTCTCAAGTCTTTGTTCGCCGGGAAATTAACACCGTCAACAGGTACTTCTACTGTTTTTTCAGTATAAACATCAACATCTATATCTACCTGCAATACATCCGGAATAAACTTGGCACCGCGAATAGGACGTATAGGCACCGCAATCTGTTCGCTGTCCATCAAACCGGACTTGTAAAATGTTTGCGAATAAACAGCCTGCATCGTATCAAGCACTGCTGCAGGAGCAAAAACCACAACGGAATCGGGCTTTGCTTGTACACTGCGCAAATAATATTGCTGTGCCGGCTCTATAACGCCATTCAACATCACCGGAAATGTTTTTTTCAGTCCTCGATTATAAAAAAACTCCAGCGTATCGGGTTTTATATTCAACACCTTAGTTGAAGAAAACAACTGGGACACAACAGATTTTTTTACTTCGGCATCCTTGATTTCCACACGACCAGCCAATCCGGCTGTTTCATAGTTATTAAAATCCAGCAAGACTGGTGTCAAAGGTTGTGCATAGAGATATTTCATCAGTATGCCACCTTTATCTTCCACACTGACACGCACTTCTTTGGGCAATTCAGACGTGATTGTCAGATTCGAGGGTACATTTTTCAGTTTAAGAGGCACCGTTATTTCCGTCTGAAAAGTATCATTGAGCGTCTGAAGAAGCCAAAATGCGGCAGACAGGGCGAAAAAAAACAAAAAAATCAAGAACTCCCTATTTTTTTTACCTAACAGGAAGTCCTTGATTTTCAATAAATATTTTCTATAAATTGAATTATTGTTCATTCTAATTACTTACCGCCAGCCACGGTAGCTTCCATATTCGCAAAAACAGAATTCTTGCTCACCTTGATTTTAACGCCAGAAGCAACTTCAATCATTACGGTATTGTCCGCATCGTTTACTTCCTTAATTTTTCCATAGATACCACCGGCTGTAACAATTTCTTGACCTACCGACAGACTATTTCTGAACTTTTGAATTTCTTTTTGTTTTTTCTGCTGTGGTCTAATCATAAAGAAATACATAATGGCAAAGATAGCCACCATCATAATCAACATTTCATAACCACCACCTTGTGCTGCTGCGAGCACTACTGTCATTAAATTCATGGATACGATTTTTTATTTATTAAAAAGTTTCTTTTGTGCAATCAGTTTTTTTGCAATGGCATCCAACAATCCATTGATAAAGCCGGCACTCTTTGGTGTGCTGTAAACCTTGGAGATGTTGACATACTCATTAATAGATACGCTCAGCGGTATATTGGGGAAACCGAGGATTTCTGCAAGTGCCACCTGCATGATAACCAAATCCATCAGAGCAATACGCTTAAACTCCCAGTTCTTTGTATTAGAAGCAATCAATTCTCGATAATACTCAACATTCAGCAAGGTATTGCAAAACAACTTATGTGCATACTCCTCGTCCTCGGTATCCTTAAACTTAGGAAGCAACTCCTGCTGCGCTCCGTTTTCTTCTTCGAAACGCTTGATGGTTTTGAGTACGAAAGTATCTACAATAAACTTGTCATCATTCCAATACAGGCTCATGTCTTCGAGAATGGAATCCAACTCCTCGTTATTGCAAATCAAATTTTTGTAAATTCTTCTCCACAGTTCTCTGTCTTCTGCATACGAAGAGGTTTCCGAAGCCATATACTCTTTATAGTATTCCGTTTCGGTGATTTGTTTGTAGAGAGAACGTACAAAAGTCTCCTCGTCCGACCAGGATTTCTTGATGTCAGCCTGCGCTTCGAGCAGCTGCGCATTAGACTCCAGCTGCAGAGCAAATTTATTGTCGATAAATTTCGTAGAAGGAGGTTCTCCTTCGTGCGTACGATTATAGCGGCTCTGGGCTGTTTCCACGCTACGCATAGCGATACGGTTAATTTCTACAATCAGCATCAACAGGTAGTGATACAGTTCATACGCCTTATCAAGACTGAAGAATAGCTCTTTTTCTGCCACTTGAACATTTTTTCCGCCGTTTTGATAATACGCATAAACGATCTGAATTACCTTCAAACGGATAATCTCTCTGTTAATCATGCCCTGCTTATTCAATGCATTGCAGGTTGCGTCACCCGTTTGTTCACTAATTTTTTTACTAATCATGCCTAATTCTTTGTTTCTATATTGGGTTACAAAAATAGAGAAAAAGCAGAAAAAAAAGCATGTTTCCCCATTTTTTTTTGGAAGTTTTAAAAAATATCAGCAAATTTGAACTCAAATAGAACTTTAAGGGATTGGATTATGGAGGAAAATAAGAAATCAGCAACCGAATCAGAAAAGGAAATCGTGTATTCACAAACCGTGAGGGCTGGCAAACGCATTTATTATATTGATGTGAAAAAAAACAGAAAAGATGAAATGTTCCTGGCCATCACCGAAAGCAAAAAAGTGGTTTCAGGAAACAGCGAAGATGCACAGGTTAACTTCGAAAAACACAAAATCTTTCTTTATCAGGAGGATTTTGAACATTTCATACAAGCTCTTCAGGAAGCCATGCATTTTATCGGAAACAAACAGGATTCTGACGAAAGAAAATCCAATATTTCAGACAGCGACTTGAACTTCGACATTAAATTTTAAAACAAGAAACAAGAAAAGAAGGCATAAATATCCTTTATTTCGTAAATATTCGGTAAAATCGAGAAGTTTTTCTTGTCTTAAGAAATAATTATGTGTAATTTTGCACCGCTTTTGAGCACATTCATTCGAATGCTATGCATCGTGTGATGGTGAATTAAGCAATTTAACAATCACTTAATTTAGAGTAACACATTAATTATTATGAAAGAAATCAACGTGAAAGGTTCTGTAAGAACCGACTTGGGTAAGAAAGCAGCTCGTGAAATCCGTAAGGCTAATGCAGTTCCATGTAACTTGTATGGCGAGGCTAAAAATGAAAACGGACAGCCAGTAGCTTTGTCATTCACTGCTACAAACGATGAGTTGCGCAACTTGATCTACAGCCCAGACATCTATACCGTTAATTTGAACATCGACGGCAAAGAGTGCAAGGCTATCTTGAAAGAAATCCAGTTCCACCCTGTAACTGACAACGTATTGCACGTAGACTTCTACGAAATCAACGAGCAGAAACCTATCGTAATGGAAGTTCCTATCAAGTTGGAAGGTTTGGCAGAAGGTGTTAAGGCCGGTGGTAAGTTGGTTGCAAACGTTCGTAAGCTGAAAGTAAAAGCTACTTATACCAACATTCCTGAGCGCTTGATCATCAACGTTGCTCACTTGGGTCTGGGTAAGACTATCAAAGTTGGTGAGTTGAACTTCGAGGGTATCGAATTGATGAACAGCACTGAAGTTGTTGTTTGCCAGGTTAAGATGACACGTAGCGCTATGGCTGCTGCTGCCGCTCAGAAGAAATAATCCTGACTTACAGTAAATGAAATACTTGATTGTAGGGCTCGGAAACATCGGAAGCGAGTACGATGGAACGCGCCACAACATAGGATTTAGTGTATTGGACGCCTTAGCCAAGGCGTCCAATGTCATTTTTGAGGATAAGCGATACGGATTCGTGGGAGAAATGAAGGTGAAAGGCCAACAGTTGGTCTTGCTAAAACCATCTACGTACATGAATCTGAGCGGTAATGCCGTACGTTATTGGATGAACAAAGAAAACATTCCTGTAGAGCGTACCTTAATTATCGTAGACGACCTGGCTCTTCCTCTCGGAACACTGCGCATGAAACCTTCGGGCAGCGACGCCGGTCATAACGGACTGAAACATATTGCTGCCACACTGGGCACTCAGGCTTATCCGCGTTTGCGTTTTGGAATAGGCAACGATTTCCCAAAGGGCGGACAGGTGGATTTTGTATTGGGACATTTCAGTGCCGAAGAACAGGATGCGCTGAAAGAACGCATTGAAATGGCTGGCGAAATGATTAAAAGCTTTTGTTTAGCTGGCATCAACATCACCATGAACCAGTTTAACAAGAAATAATCCCTTGTCATGGAAGCGAGAATCGACAAATGGCTGTGGGCAGCTCGTATCTTTAAAACGCGCTCTATCGCAGCTGCTGCCTGCAAAAAAGGACAGGTTTCTATCAAAGGCAGCCAAATCAAGCCGTCGCGCACAATTAAAGAAGGAGACATCATTGAGGTACGCAAAAGCCCCATCACCTTTTCTTTCCGCGTAAAACAGGCTATCGAAAAGAGAGTTGGTGCCAAGCTTGTTACCGATGTGTTGGAAAATGTCACTCCTCCAGAACAATACGAAATTCTGGAAATGAGCAAAATCAGTGGCTTTGTGGACCGAGCCAGAGGAACCGGACGCCCCACTAAAAAAGACCGCAGAAGCCTGGATGAATTTACCACTCCGGAATTCTTTGGGGATTTTGAGGATTTCTGGGACGAGGATGAGGATAACAATGAAGAATAAGCAAAGAGAGGAATGTCCCTTAGCGGTGACATTCCTCTCTTTGTTTATCCATCCACTACAACAAGTTTCGGAGTGCTTCCTGTTCGCCGACAACCCACAACAAATCGCCTTCCTCGAAAGTCCGGTCGGGATCCGGGCGTTCCAAAACACCGTCTGCACGCTCCCAACCCACCACCATACAATGGTAACGGTAGCGAATATCGCTGTTTTTTATTGTCTTACCCAAAAAAGGAGAAACTCCATCTATATAGAGTTTGCACATCACCATGTCGCGCGTGTCATCGTGTTCGGGAATAACATGAACTTGTTCATGCAATACTTTGTTGAATCGCATCAACTGTGAATCGGAACCGATTACTTGCAGTCGGTCGCCGGGAAACAACACATCCTCTCCATTCGGCACATTAATGTGCAAGGAACCACGTATTATGGCCGCAACATGAATGCCGTACTGATGGGCAATATTGAGTTCGGACAATTTTTTTCCGCCCCACAACGAGTATTCGGGCAATTCACAAATGGACAAGTGCATATTCTGTGACACTAAATTGCGCGCAAAGCCAGGCATCTTATCTTTGCTCCTGCGCATCACTTCATCGCGATAGCGCAAATTGTGTTTAAACGATTGTTCCATCTTGATAGACTGCAGTTTGAGACGACGCGAAAAAATCATCACAACCACCAGTACAAAAGCCACACCAAACAGCCAGACATCGGCAAAAGGCACCAGATAGCGCACGATGTAAAACACAAAAGAAACGGCAAGCAACACGCGCAGAAGAATCAAGAATGACAAAGGCACCCGATTGAATTTATTCTCATTCCACAGCGTCGTAAACTCCATTGAGTGATTCTTCTTGGCCATAATCGCTCGCAAAAACGGAGAAACAGCCAGCAAGGTGAGCAAACCACACAAAGCATTACCCCACCAATGACCCAAATGCGCCCGGAACAAAGGAAGCAAAATTCCAAAGGAAAACACAATAATGGCTACACTAAGCACAGCATACACCAAAACAATCTTCAATACAGCAAACAACAGACGGCGCCAGTTGCTTTCATGATTCACGCGCACCACGTCGGCAGCTACATTCTGATTGAAATAGTCTTGCCATCTACGAGGTGTTATCCTCAAAACAACCCGATAAAGCGGATCGGCCATGCGAATCATATAGGGGGTACTGAAAGTAGTAATAACGGATACTGCTACGACAACCGGATATAAAAACGGACTGATGACTCCCAAAGACAGTCCTAAAGATGCAATAATGAAAGCAAATTCACCGATTTGCGTCATACTCAATCCACATCGCAAGGCATCCCGGAAGGGTTGACCCGAAACCAAATAGCCCACAGTGCCAAAAACGGTCTGTCCGACGATGATGGTACATACTATGGCTGCAATGGGCCAGGCATAATCTGCCAGGACCTGCGGTTCCACAAGCATGCCGACTGAAACAAAGAAGATGGCACCAAATAAATCTTTGATGGGAGATATCAATTTTCCGATATGTTCAGCCTCAACCGTTTCTGCCAGAATCGACCCGACAACAAATGCCCCGAATGCAGCACTGTAACCGCTTTTTACAGCCAGTACGGCCATACAGAAACAAAGCCCCAGAGAAACAATCAGCAATATTTCATCGTTTATCCACTTGCGATTCTTACGCAAAAATGTAGGAATGAGATAAAGTCCGATGACGAACCATACAATCAGGAAGAACACCAGCTTAAACATACTTCCCAGCATGTCCTCACCCACAATACTGTTTTTGAGGGCCAGCGTAGAAAGCACCACCATCATGACGATGGCCAGAATATCTTCTAAAATAAGAACGCTGAGCACCATACCCGTAAACTTATGCTGCAGCAGGTTCAAATCCTGAAATGCCTTGTAGATAATCGTAGTGGAAGACATGGCAAGCATACCACCCAAATAGATACAGTCCATCCTGCCCCACCCAAAAAGCGAACCAACTGAAGACCCCAACAGCATCATGGCAAAAATGATGACTGAAACAGCAATGACCGGTGCCACTCCCATGCGCACCACTTTCTTGAAGCTGAATTCCAGCCCTAAAGAAAAAAGCAAAACAATCACACCAATGTCTGCCCATACTTGCACGTCATGTACATCGCTGATGGTAGGAACCCACACCATGTGCGGTCCTGCCAAAAAACCGGCCACTATATAACCCAACACCAACGGCTGCTTGAGTCTTTTGAATATCAAGGACACTATTCCTGCCACTGCAAGAATCAGCGCCAAATCTTTTATCAAATCCGGAAGATGATTCATATATTCTGTTTGCAATATGTGTATCAATAAAAACACAGACCGAGAAAAGTATCCTTCTCCCGATCTGTTTCACTATACTGTCATACTTATTTCTTTATATCTAAAGCGGGCACCAGAGCGCAAATACGTATAATCGTATTCATGGCTTTGGTCAGACTGGACACCGGAATAAACTCATGGCGTCCGTGGAAATTCAGTCCTCCCGCAAAAATATTGGGACAAGGCAATCCCTTGAACGAAAGTTGGGCTCCGTCCGTACCGCCACGAATAGCACGCACCTGACACTCGATGCCACACTCTTCCATAGCCTGACGTGCTACATCGATGATGTGCATCTGCGGTTCTACAATTTCGCGCATATTGTAATATTGGTCAGACAACGACACGGTCACGGTATCTGCACCATACCGCTTGTTCAGCATCTCTGCCACTTGTAGCATATATTGCTTGCGCTCTTCAAATCGTTTGCGGTCGTGGTCGCGAATGATATAAGACAACTCGGTCTGTTCCACACAGCCTTGCATGGAAGTAAGATGAAAGAATCCCTGGTAGCCCGTCGTATGTTCGGGAGTTTCCAGCAGAGGCATGTTGCGCACAAAATCTGCCGCAATATAACCCGAATTAACCATCTTGTTTTTGGCATAGCCCGGGTGTACATTTAATCCCTTAACCACAACATGCGCCGATGCGGCATTGAAGTTTTCGAATTCCAGCTCACCCACTTCTCCTCCGTCCATGGTATAGGCCCAATCACAGCCAAATTTTTCCACGTCAAACAGATGAGCTCCCATTCCGATTTCCTCGTCGGGATTAAAGCCTACGCGAATCTTGCCATGCTTCACCTCAGGATGCTGTTTCAAATAGGCCATAGCCGAAACAATTTCAGCAATTCCGGCTTTATCATCTGCTCCCAGCAAGGTAGTGCCGTCGGTAACCACCAAATCCTCACCAACATAATCCAACAATTCGGGAAATTTCTTCGGTGAAGTGACAATACCCAATGATTCTGAAAGCACGATGTCGCTCCCGTCATATTTTTCAACTATACGCGGGTTAACACCCTTACCTGAATAATCGGGTGATGTATCTAGGTGCGAAATAAATCCGATGACCGGCACCTCTTTGTCTGTATTGGCTGGCAAAGTGGCAAAAAGATAACCATGCTCATCCAGCGTGATATCTTCCAAGCCGATTTCTTCGAGTTCATTTTTCAGATATTCTGCAAATGCCATCTGTTTGGCAGTACTGGGACAAACTCCTGTCTCCTCGTCCGATTGTGTATCAATTCGGACATAGTTCAAAAAACGTTCTAATATTTCCATATAGACTAATTGTTTCTGATTTAGATAATCTTAATATAATTAGGTTGTAAAATTACGAAAACTATAAGGCAATCACAAATTTAAGCGTGTGAAATTACCACAGTACCTCCCTGAATAGGAAGAATCAAAAAGAAACAGAACCTTGATTGTTTATGACCAACAGAAAGCAAATACACTTTTTTCATAACACAAGCAGTCGGAATAATTCCGTAAAACAGCAAACAAAAAGAATAATTATTCAGTACTAAAAGGTATAAATGCACAAAAAACGTATAATCATACAAAACAAAACACGACTTTTGCGAAAACATCTCATGGGATAAAAAAAATATTGTCAAGAGATAAATAAATTGATAACAAGAGAATCTCACAAAGAGAACGAATGAGCAGAGGTAAATAGACAAATCAGCACAAAAAAAGCGCACACCAGAAGCTATTTCACTTTAAATCACGAACAAGAAATTACGCCAAAACACACTATATATCAAATTATTAATCCAAAAAACAAGTTCTGAGATTGGCTTTTTCGTAAGTTCTTCTCCACCCGGATAAAAATAAAGCAATATCCGAATGTCTGAAAAAACAAAATGTCAGAATGAACAAAATATCTGTAAAAACAGAGTAAGGGAAAAGACGATACCGTCTTTTCCCTTACTCTATAAAAACATAATACTAATCTGTGTGACTCCGGAGGGATTCTAACCCTCGACCTTCAGAACCGGAATCTGACGCTCTATACAGCTAAGCTACGGAGCCTTGTTTTCTGTGCAAAAGTAAACAAAATATTAATATAATGCAATATTTAGCCGTAATTCTATCTATTTTTGTAGAATATTGGATATATTATAAGGTGTACACCTGCATGAGTGCTTCTGTTTGCATTTAGAATTAACCTCTATGCATCTATGATTAAATCGGAATAACACTAAAAAGCCTGTTTTATAACAACAACAAGAAACCAGCAACATTCAAAAAAAACAATAGAATCCAGATAGAGAACGAAAGGAGCAAATTTGTTTCAAATGACAAGTTCGTGCGTAGAGTAAAAGACAACAACCGGAACAAAAGAGACACTATTTCATGAATTTGATTGATTATTCCTATTTTTATTCATATATTTATAAAGAAACAAGAAATCATATAGATATTTCTTTGGTTTTTCTGCTTGTCATTTGAATAAAAACCCTTATCTTTGCATCACAAATAGAAAGCAATAATAAAAAAATAAAAGCAAAATGAGCTACTTAATAAAACCAGAAAATTACACAGCGGTTTTGAACCTGCAGCAAACAGAGCTGGCCATAAAAAAAATAAAGGATTTCTTCCTGAGCAGCATCTCAACCGAATTACGCCTGCGTCGCGTCACCGCCCCTCTTTTTGTATTGAAAGGATTGGGCATGAATGATGACCTGAGCGGCGTAGAACGCCCGGTTACTTTCCCCATCAAGGATATGCAAGACGCCAAGGCAGAAGTGGTACATTCTTTAGCCAAATGGAAACGCGTCACACTGGCAGAGTATGACGTAAAACCAGGCTATGGCATCATTACCGACATGAATGCCGTGCGCGCCGATGAAGAAATGGGAAACCTGCACTCTTTATATGTGGACCAATGGGACTGGGAACGAGTGGTAACACCAGAGCAGAGAACACTGAAGTACCTCAAAAAAATCGTTTATAGAATCTATTCAGCCATTCTCAGAACAGAATTCTTCATTTGTGAAACTTATCCGCAGTTGCAGCCTTATTTGCCCGAAGAAATTCATTTCATACACGCAGAAGAGTTGCGCCAAAAATACCCAGACCTCACCCCAAAGCAAAGAGAAGACGCCATCTGCAAAGAATATGGTGCGGTGTTTATCATAGGTATCGGATGCAAGTTAGGCGACGGTAAAGAACACGACCAGCGCGCTCCGGACTATGACGACTATTCTACCATTGCCGAGAACGGACTTCCGGGATTAAACGGCGACTTGATGATCTGGTATCCAGTATTGAACCGCGCTGTAGAACTTTCATCAATGGGTATCCGTGTGGACAAGACAGCTCTCGAAAAACAGTTGAAAGACAGCGGAAAAGAAGACCGCAAAGAACTCTATTTCCACAAAAGACTGCTCGAAGGCACATTGCCTCTTTCTATCGGTGGCGGAATCGGACAAAGCCGCCTGTGCATGGTATTGCTACATAAAGCTCATGTGGGCGAAACGCAATCAAGCATCTGGCCCGAAGAAATGAGAAAAGAATGCCAAGAAGCGGGAATGACTCTGATTTAAAACCAAAAATATCTGTAAATAGCTTGCTTTCTACTTAAAGCAAGCTATTTTACGTTTGTATGAAACAGTCCGTTGATTTGCAAGACAACAAACAGCACCTTTGCAATGATTCTGTTATTTATTTATAATATCATACTGCCATAGGGACTTTTGACGGAAGGAAAAAAACAAATATCAAAAAATCTTATTATTTTTGCACGAAAAGAAGTAAAATGAGCAAATATATATTTCCTTTTATCTTCGGGGTCGTGATGCTCTTTTCACTACCGATGCGAATTTATGCCGAGGAATCACCGGCGAAAAAAAACTTTACGGTGGTACTTGATGCCGGACACGGAGGAAGAGACCCAGGAGCCGTAGGCCTCATCTCCAGAGAAAAAAACATCAATCTGTCTGTAGCACTGGCTCTAGGCAAACTTATCGAAAACAACTGCCCGGACACTAGAGTGATTTATACACGAAAAACAGACGTGTTCATCCCATTAGACCGACGGGCTCAAATTGCCAACAAAGCTAAAGCCGACTTGTTTATCTCGCTTCATACCAATGCAATGCCTGCCAGAAAAATTGCACGAGGCACCGAAACCTACACGATGGGTATGGCACGTGCAAAAGAAAATCTGGATGTAGCCAAACGAGAAAACTCGGTAATCTTAGTGGAAGATGACTATCAAACCAGATATGAAGGATTCGACCCGAAGTCTGCCGAAAGTTACATCATTTTCGAATTGATGCAAGATAAGTACATGGAACAAAGCGTGTCACTGGCTAAAAATATCCAACGGGAATTTAAGACTACTGCCAAAAGAGCAGACAAAGGAGTGCACCAAGCCGGTTTCTTGGTTCTGAGAGCAACTTCCATGCCCAGTGTACTTGTCGAACTGGGATATATAACTACACCTGACGAAGAGCGATACTTAAACTCTGCCCAAGGCATCAGCCAACTGGCTCAAAGCTTGTATAATGCCTTCAAGCTATACAAAGGAAAGCAAATGAGGAAACCGGCTCCGCTGCTGCAACAGAACAACAGCACACCGGACAAGAAACAAATGAATACAGCCAAAGCCAAAGAAAACAAAATTGCGGGTCATCAAACAGAAGCAACCGACAAAAACGTAAACGAAAAAGAAACGGTTGTCCATGCATTGGCAACAACTGAGCAAAATGCCGCAACGACAACAAAAACGGCAAAGCAAAACAATATCGCTGACGTAATGCTAAACCAAGGCATCCAACCTCCCGTCACCGAATCGGCTGTTGACATAGAGTATGACACAATAAAAGCCGAAACAAAACCTGCAGCCGATACCTTATTATATAAGATACAAATTCTGACCAGCACGAGACAACTGCATGGAAACAGTTCACACTTTAAAGGTCTAGCGCCTGTGGATGCGTACAAGGAAGGCAACTTATACAAGTATACTTACGGCAACACAGAAAACTACAGCGACATCATCAAACTGAAACAGGACATAAAAGAAAAGTTCCCGGATGCCTTTGTAGTAGCATTCTTAAACAACAAGAAAATACCTCTGTCTGAAGCAAGAAAAATCAAAAGAAATTAAAATAGCAAATATGAAAAATCTATCGAAAGAAGTAAAAATCGGAATTGCCGGCATTGTGGCACTCGTATTGCTCTTTCTGGGTATTAACTTCCTGAAAGGCATCAACCTGTTTCAATCCAGCAATTTCTACTACATCAAATTTTCAAACGTGAAAGGGCTGGCACAATCAAGCCCGGTGTATGCCGACGGATACAGCGTGGGAGTTGTGCGTAACATCAGCTACAACTACCAAAACAGCAAAGACGTGCTCGTTGAAATACAAGTAGACGACCAGATGAGAATACCGAAAGGCAGCTCGGCAGAACTTGTCACTGAGATGTTGGGCGGATGCAATCTAAACTTACTGCTGGCCAACAACCCAAGAGAAAAATGTCTTCCGGGCGATACCCTCGTCGGCAAGGAAAGCACCGATTTGATGGCACAGGCAGCCAGTATGCTGCCTAAAGTAAGCAAAACCTTGAACACGGTAGACTCTTTAGTCAACACCTTAAACAGAATCGTTTCCGACCCGAATATCACCAAGATTTTGGCCAACACCAATCAACTGACAGAAAACCTGAACAAAACAACCGAAGGACTGAACAAAGTTATCAACAAAGACATCCCGGGACTCACCAACAAGTTCTCTGCCGTGGGCGACGAGGTAATCAAGGTAACTCATAAAGTGAACGCACTGGATCTGGAAAAAACACTAAACAAGGTAGACACCACCATGAACAACCTACAGTTGGCTACCAGCAAACTCAACAGTACAGACAACAGCATCGGACTATTGCTGAACGACACAACCCTTTATGGCAATATCAACACAACGATATGCAGTGCCGACAGCCTGTTGAAAGATTTGAAAGCTCACCCCAAACGATATGTACACTTCTCAGTATTCGGGAAAAAAGACAAATAAAGAAAACAAAAAGACAAAGACACATGGAAATAATTCCGTGTGTCTTTATTTTTATCAGGAGACTTAGGTCATTATTATTTTTAACGTATTTTTTTAGTTCAGAAAACTAAGCATTTAGATAAAAATAGTACGCACAAAATCGAAATAGATTTGTTTTTTTCAGAGAATATTCCGAACTTTGTGAGGTATAAGAATTGAATGATAGTAGAATTTTAAAAAGCAAGAACTTTATTAATGACTAGTTCTCTCCAATCGCAATGGGAACGGTGTCTTCAAATTATTCACGATAATGTAAGCGAACTCCAATATAAAACCTGGTTTACTCCCATTACTTGTATGAGTTTTGAGGAGAAAACACTGACGATTCAGGTTCCGAGTCCGTTCGTGTACGAATATTTGGAAGAACACTATGTTAAGCTCCTTCACACCGTACTGCATCGAGTGTTCGGCGAAGGGGTTAAATTAATGTATCGCGTCAAGGCTGACAATACCAACAATCTTACAGTTGATTTGGAAGCAACAACGCGACCGGTTTCTGTACCCACAAACCGACCGATAACAAACGGCAACAAGGCTCCTAACCCGTTGCAGGCAATCCTGCCACAGGACCTTGACCCGCAACTGAACCCTAATTACAATTTCGACAACTTTATCGAGGGCATCAGCAACAAGCTGCCGCGCTCGGTAGGACAGGCTATTGCCGAACATCCCAAGCAGTCAACCTTTAATCCGCTGTTTCTATATGGAGCATCGGGTGTGGGCAAAACCCATTTGGTGAATGCCATCGGCACCAAAATCAAAGAACTCTATCCACAAAAAAGAGTTCTCTACTTGTCGGCCCACCTGTTTCAGGTTCAGTATACAGACTCTGTACGCAAAAACACCGTAAACGACTTTATCAATTTCTATCAGACTATCGACGTGCTGATCATTGATGACGTACAGGAGTTTGCCAGTCTGACCAAAACGCAAAATACTTTCTTCCATATCTTTAACCACCTGCACCAAAACGGACGTCAGTTGATTCTCACATCCGACCGACCACCCGTAGCACTGCAAGGAATGGAAGAACGCTTGCTGACTCGTTTCAAATGGGGATTGGTAGCAGAACTGGAGAAACCGAACACCGAACTGCGCAAAGCTATCCTAAAAAGCAAAATACATCGCGATGGCTTGTCCATTCCCGAAAACGTTATCAGCTTTATTGCTGAGAATGTTAACGAAAGTGTGCGCGATTTGGAGGGTATCATCAACTCTCTGATGGCCTACTCTGTAGTGTATAACCGCGAAGTGGATATAAATCTTGCAGAACAAATCATCAAGCGTGCCGTTAAATTTGAGAAAAAACCGATAACCGTTGATCTCATTCTCGAAAATGTTTGCGCTTACTTCAAAATGAACCAAAGCGAAATTTTCACCAAGAGCCGCAAACAGAATGTGGTACAAGTAAGACAAATTGCCATGTACTTGGCACAAAAACATACAGACTTGTCTTCGTCTAAAATCGGTGCTCTTATAGGTAAGCGCAACCATGCCACAGTGCTTCATTCATGTAATCTTGTGGCAGACAGAATTCATGTTGACAAAAACTTTAAGAGTAAAGTGGATGACATAGAAAAATCTCTGCAGCAACAAGCCAAATAAGAATCAAGAGGTCTATAAGAATTAAAGCAACCTACAGAAGATTCTTACAGTCAATCAGAAAAAGATTAACTGCTAAAACAGACAAAGCATACAAAAACAAAAAAAACATATCTTCTACAACATCAAAAGAAGATATGTTTTTTTTATGTACATAGGCAAATAATAAATATCAGTTACATAAAACCTTGCTTCTTCAAGGTTTCCAAAAGCACGCTGCTGATAGCTTCATTGTCCGCCTTGTTGTATCGCACTTCGGCAAACACCTGTGCAAGCGTATGCTTATTGTTGATTCTTACGAACTCTTGGTTCTCCGGCAAGGATTCTTTTTCCTCATAAAATTGATTGATACTTTGCTCTGTATAGTCGTGATATACTTCCTGATGAACAAGCGACTGTAAAGGCAAACGCTCAGTCTGCTTCGGAGATTCATCTGGATATCCCACTGTAAGCGTAGCAACAGGAAGCACTAAACGCGGCAGATGCAACAGGTCGACAATCTGACCCGCATTATAAAGCGTCGTACCTAAATAACAAACTCCTAAACCGGCACTTTCTGCCAGACAAGAGAACGTTTGAGTATAAAGTAGAGTGTCGCTCACTGCATTCATCAATGACAAAAAATTGTCATATCCACTCTGTGCATCCCGATAAGAACACCACTTGACAGTACGATTAAAATCGGCACAGAAAGTAAGCACTACCGGAGCACCTTTAACCATAGGCTGATTGAAATGAAGGGGCGAAAGCGCTTCTTTCATTTCGGGTGAACGAGTAACTACTACACTATAAAGTTGCATATTTCCCATTGTCTGGGTTCGCTCCGCCTGCTGCAAAAGATTATTTAACAGTTCATCGGATACATCCTCTGTTTTATAGCGCCGAACAGAACACCTTTTTTTCAGAAAATCCATAGAGATTTGATTTTATTTATTAGTCTAAACAAAGATACAAAAAAAATACAGCCAACCAACTTTTAAGCATCAAATTTTTCTTTTTTGGAAAACTTTCTCTGGTTCTAAAAATCATATTTTACTAATTATCAATGATATAACATTTAAAAATGGAAAACTTGGCAAAGAAAAGAAAAATTTTTCAGTCCACTAAATTTTGAAATGTCAGAAAACATGTGTAGCTTTGCACTGCTTTTATAAAAGGTTCTATCATTCATTCATTCTTATACTATAGAACGTAATATAAATGTAAAAATAACATAAATAAAAGACAAGTGGAAAAGAAAACCTTTACCTACGACGATGCATTCGAAGCAACTTTAAAGTATTTTAAAGGAGATGAATTAGCTGCCAGAGTATGGGTGAATAAATATGCCATGAAAGACTCTTTTGGCAATATTTATGAACAGACACCCACCGATATGCATTGGAGATTAGCCAATGAAATTGCTCGTATCGAGTCTAAGTATCCCAACAATATGAAGGCACAGGAAATATTCAAACTGTTGGATCATTTCAAATATATCGTGCCTGCGGGAAGTCCTATGACCGGTATCGGCAATGACCACCAGATTGCCTCGCTGTCAAACTGCTTTGTTATCGGTTTGGACGGGAATGCAGACTCATACGGAGGTATTATCCGCATTGACGAAGAACAGGTGCAACTGATGAAAAGACGCGGAGGTGTTGGTCACGACTTGTCTCATATTCGCCCCAAAGGATCGCCGGTTAAGAATTCTGCGCTGACTTCAACCGGACTTGTTCCTTTTATGGAACGCTATAGCAACTCAACACGAGAAGTTGCACAGGACGGACGCCGCGGCGCATTGATGCTCTCTGTAAGCATCAAACACCCGGATGCAGAAGCTTTTATCGATGCCAAGATGACCGAAGGTAAAGTAACAGGAGCGAATATTTCGGTAAAATTGGATGATGCTTTTATGGAAGCTGCTGTCAACGACCAGACTTACATGCAACATTTCCCCATCGATTCGGAACATCCCCTTTATCAAAAGGAAATAAAAGCAAAAACGCTTTGGGAGAAAATTGTACACAATGCATGGAAATCGGCAGAACCTGGCGTGCTCTTTTGGGATACCATATTGCGCGAGTCTGTACCCGACTGCTATGACGACCTGGGTTTCCGTACTGTAAGTACGAATCCTTGTGGCGAAATTCCTCTTTGCCCATACGACAGTTGCCGACTGCTGGCTATTAACTTGTATTCGTATGTAGTAAATCCGTTTACACCGGAAGCTTATTTCGACTTTGACCTCTTCAAGACTCATGTCCGTGCAGCACAACGCATCATGGATGATATCATCGACCTGGAGCTGGAAAAGATCGAAGCCATCCAAAATAAAATCAAAAACGACCCGGAATCGGATGAGGTAAAAGGTACAGAAAAACATCTGTGGGAGAAAATCTACCAAAAGAGCGGCATGGGACGACGCACAGGTGTGGGTATAACGGCCGAGGGTGATATGCTGGCTGCCATGAATCTGCGCTACGGCACACAAGAAGCTACAGACTTCTCAGTAAAAGTGCATCAAACCGTAGCGGTGGAAGCTTACCGCTCATCTGTAGAAATGGCAAAAGAAAGAGGTTCATTCCCTATCTACAGCACAGAACGAGAAAAGAACAACCCGTTTATCAACCGTATCAAAGAAGCTGACATCGATTTGTATAATGATATGGCTAAATACGGACGAAGAAATATTGCCTGTCTGACAATCGCTCCAACCGGAACTACCAGCTTGATGACACAAACCACATCAGGCATTGAACCGGTATTTATGCCGATTTATAAACGACGCAGAAAGGTAAATCCAAACGATCCTGAAGTACGCATTGACTTTGTAGACGAAACAGGAGATGCCTTCGAAGAGTATATCGTGTATCACCATAAGTTCATGGTGTGGATGGAAACAAACGGATATGACACAACCAAGAATTATTCTCAGGAGGAAATTGATGCGTTGGTAGCCAAGTCGCCATACTATAAAGCTACAGCCAACGACGTGGACTGGCTGATGAAAGTACGCATGCAAGGAGCCATTCAAAAATGGGTGGACCACTCAATCAGTGTGACCGTCAATCTACCGAACAATGTAGACGAAGCATTGGTAAACAAACTGTATGTGGAAAGCTGGAAGTCTGGTTGTAAAGGATGTACCATCTATCGCGACGGCTCCAGAGCCGGAGTTATGATTTCGGTAAGCAAGAAAAACGACAAGACCGAACAGAATAAAAAATGTGATATGCCTCATGTAACTGAAGTAAGACCGAAATCACTGGAATGCGATGTAGTACGTTTCCAAAACAACAAAGAGAAATGGGTTGCCTTTATCGGACTTCTCGACGGACAGCCGTATGAAATCTTTACCGGACTGCAGGACGATGACGAAGGTATCGTATTGCCTAAGAGTGTGACCAAAGGACGCATCGTCAAAAATGTATGCGAAGACGGAACAAAACGATATGACTTCCAGTTCGAAAACAAAAAAGGATATAAGACTACCGTAGAAGGACTTTCAGAAAAGTTCAACAAGGAGTATTGGAACTATGCCAAACTGATTTCGGGTGTATTGCGCTACCGTATGCCTCTGGATCACGTAATCCGACTGGTAGGCTCACTGCAATTGGAAAGCCAAAGCATCAACACCTGGAAGAACGGTGTGGAGCGCGCCCTGAAAAAATACATCACAGACGGCACAGAAGCCAAAGGACAAAAGTGCCCTAATTGCGGAAACGAAACCCTAATCTATCAAGAAGGATGCCTCATCTGTAAACATTGCGGCACCTCTCGTTGTGGATAATCTATACAGCATCTTTGCTCTTTCGGGCTTGTTACCACACAAGCTGAATGGTGCAAAGATGCTTTTTTATTTTTTTTAAAACTCAAGTCATAATGAATATCAAGCATACACTCATTTTCATAAACAATGCCCGTTTCTTTGCTTATCACGGTGTATTGGAACAAGAACTGCTTACTGGAGCTCATTTCTACGTAAGCCTTGAAGCTACTGTTGACTTTACGGCTTCTTTGGAATCCGACCAACTGAGTGACACAACCAGCTATGCGGACTTGTTCGAGATTGTAAAACATGAAATGAGCATCCGCTCGAAACTGATAGAGCATGTAGGCGGACGGATTTTAAAAAGTATTTTTGAAAAATTGCCGGATGTACAAGCCGTTAAACTATACATAACGAAAGAAAACCCGCCCATGGGAGCTGATTGTAACGGTGCCGGCATCTGTATTGAAGCAAGCCGCGACACTTCTGTTTAAATATAGATAAAAAAATACTGATACGGAACAATCGAAGAAAAAAAACACTATATTCGCATCATTGGTGACAAAGACCAAATTATTTTAATCACTACCTAAAAACTATCAAATATGAATATGGAGAACATTTTTTTGGCCCTGCAACTCATGGTTGTGGGCATGACTACCGTATTCCTGATCTTGTATCTCATCATCGGACTGGGCAGGTTGCTTGTGACATTAACCAATGCAAAGGTACATGAGGACACTGCCGCAGCAACAACAGTCGATAAAGAAACAATTGACGCTACTGCACAAACCATAATCCAAATGGCAGTGGCTAAAATCACCGAAGGTAAAGGACAGGTAACCCATATCAAAAAACTATAAACGATCTTACTAAAATGAAGAAGGAAATAAAATTCAGTCTCGTTTTCAGAGACATGTGGCAGAGTGCCGGAAAATATGTACCGCGCGTAGACCAATTGGTAAAGGTAGCTCCTGCCATCATCCGAATGGGATGCTTCGACCGAGTGGAAACTAATGGAGGAGGCTTTGAACAAGTAAACCTTCTCTTTGGAGAGAACCCAAACAAGGCTGTCAGACAATGGACCAAACCTTTTCACGAAGCCGGCATACAAACACACATGTTGGACCGAGCTTTGAACGGATTGCGCATGAGTCCGGTACCTGCTGATGTGCGAAAACTGTTCTATAAAGTGAAAAAAGCACAAGGAACTGACATTACACGTACATTCTGCGGACTGAACGACCTGAGAAACATCCTTCCAAGCATCGGATATGCACACGAAGCAGGTATGATTTCTCAATGTAGCCTCTGCATCACACACTCGCCGGTGCATACGGTGGATTATTATATCAATATGGCAAAAAAACTGATTGATGCCGGCTGCGACGAAATCTGCCTGAAAGATATGGCAGGCATCGGACGTCCGGAATCGTTAGGAAAAATATGTGCCGGCATCAAAGCTTACCGCCCCGACATCATCATTCAATATCATTCTCATTCCGGACCGGGATTTAACATGGCTTCCATTCTAGAAGTCTGCAAAAACGGATGCGACTATATTGACACGGCCATTGCTCCTTTGGCTTGGGGTACGGGACATGCCGACATTATTGCCGTTCAGGCTATGCTCAAGGATGCCGGATTCAAAGTAAAAGAAATAAACATGGCTGCGTACATGGAAGTACGCTCACAAATACAAGAAATGCTGGACGATTTCCTGGGACTCTATTGCAATCCACTGAACAGACTCAACAATTCACTGCTGATTGCTCCGGGATTGCCGGGCGGCATGATGGGTTCGCTCATGGCAGACCTGGAAACAAACCTGGAAAGTATCAATAAATGGAAAGAAAAACATAACCAACCCAAACTAACGCAAGATGACCTGTTGGTGAAACTCTTTGACGAAGTAGCATATATTTGGCCTAAATTGGGATACCCCTGCCTCGTTACTCCTTTCAGTCAATATGTTAAAAACTTGGCTTTGATGAATGTGATGCAAATGGAGAAAGGAAAAGAACGATGGTCGATGATTGCCGACGACATCTGGGACATGATTTTAGGAAAGGCCGGACAACTGCCCGGACCTGTTGCTCCCGAAATTATTGCTCTGGCAAAAGAACAGGGACGAACTTTCGTTACTACTGATCCACAAAGCAACTATCCGGACGAATTAAACAAGTACCGACAAATGATGCTGGAAAAAGGATGGGACACCGGACAGGATGACGAGGAACTGTTTGAATATGCCATGCATCCATCTCAATATGAAGCTTACAAGAGCGGCAAGGCAAAAGAAAACTTCCTGGCAGACCTGAAGAAAAAACGAGAAGAACAGCTGCCAAAAGCTGCTGTGACAGATAATCCGTTGCCCGACAAACTTTTCATCACTCTCAACGGACAACGTTATCAGGTGGATGTGGCTTATGATGCAAACAGCCAAAACAATGCGCTACAAACAGCTTCGGCTGCCGACAGTAACAATGCAACCCCTGCAGTCGGAACCGGAGAAGAAATTACCGCACCGCTGGAGGGTAAGTTCTATCGTGTAAAAAATGCGCAGGAGACACCGAAAAACGTAGGCGACAGTGTTCAGAAAGGGGATATCATCGGCTATATCGAAGCAATGAAAACCTATAATGCCATTCGTGCAGAATTTGACGGAGTCATTACAGCTTTCGTTGCCAATGCAGGTGACAGCGTGGAAGAAGACGATGTTTTAATGAAGATAGCAAGAAAGTGATATGGATCAATTATATGAAATTTTAGACAAGCTATATCAGATGACCGCTTTCAGCAATCTGGCTCTGGAACCCGGCATCTTGATAATGTATGCCCTGGCATTTATCTTGCTCTATCTGGGCATCGTGAAAAAATATGAACCGCTACTGCTCATCCCTATTGCCTTTGGTGTGTTGCTTGCCAATTTCCCTGGCGGAGGGATGGGAGTGATTCAGGCAGACTCAGAAGGATATGTGTTGTGTGCCGACAATACGCGCCGACTGATATGGGACATGCCCCTGCATCAGATTGCTCATGAATTTGGCTTGATGAACTTCCTTTATTATATGCTCATCAAGACAGGATTTCTGCCACCAATCATTTTTATGGGAGTGGGTGCACTGACAGACTTTGGCCCCATGCTGCGCAATTTGCGCCTGTCTATCTTTGGCGCTGCTGCCCAGTTCGGCATTTTTTGCGTTCTGTTAGTGGCCATTCTGATGGGCTTTACACCCAAAGAAGCAGCCGCTTTGGGTATTATCGGAGGTGCAGACGGACCTACAGCCATCTTTACCACCATTAAACTGGCTCCGCATTTGCTCGGCCCTATTGCCATTGCAGCCTATTCGTATATGGCTCTGGTTCCGGTAATCATTCCCATGGTAGTAAGACTGACTTGCACCAAAAAGGAACTGATGATTAACATGAAGGAACAGGAAAAATTGCATCCATCAAAAACAGAAATCAAGAATATGCGCACTCTGAAAATTATTTTCCCGATAGCAGTAACTACAGTTGTGGCTTTATTTGTTCCTACGGCTGTGCCTTTAATCGGAATGCTCATGTTCGGTAATTTGCTGAAAGAAATCGGTGCCGACACAAGTCGCTTGTTTGATGCAGCTTCAAACTCCATTATGAACACGGCTACCATTTTCTTAGGTCTGTGTGTAGGTGCCACCATGACGTACGATGCTTTCCTGAATTTGCAGACAATCGGCATCGTAATTGGCGGTTTTCTTGCCTTTGCCTTATCCATTACTTCGGGCATCATGATGGTGAAAGTCTACAATCTGTTCAGTAAGAGAAAAATTAATCCACTGATTGGAGCTACCGGTCTGAGTGCCGTTCCGATGGCAAGCCGTGTATGCAATGAGATTTCCACAAAATATGATCCGAAGAACCATGTGCTGAATTATTGCATGGCTTCGAATATTTCGGGAGTAATCGGCTCGGCTGTGGCTGCCGGAGTGCTGATTTCATTCCTCAGCTAATTATTCATGTTTCTATAATTAAAACGAGTCTTATCGTTGTTCTCCCTTAGGAAAAACTCGATAAGACTCGTTTTCGTTTTGTATATCACCTTCAGTTGCCTGCCTGATTAGAATTCATACATCAAGCTGAATGAGGCTCCGTTGGCAAAATCGAAACCAACACCCGAACGCACAAGGCCAGGAACTTTGTCATCGTTGGCAGAGAAGCCCAAGAAACCCAAATGCGCTTCCATGCACCAGTGCTTGCCCAACTCAACTTCTACACCCGGACGCAAACCAATCTGGAATCCGGTATCTCTGTGCTTAGCAGCACCTACAGCAAAACCTCCCTCACCAAAAAAAGAGAAGATTCCGGATTTATAGATAGTGTAACGACCATAAGGAGAAAAAATAAAAGAGAAAGCATCGTCACCAACTCCTGCAAAACCAATCTGAGCACCAGCCTCCCATTTGTTGTTGAATTTGTAACCAATCTCTGGCATCAATGCGTAGCTGGTAACTTCAGCGTCCGTGTGATACCATACTTTTACTTCACCTCCCAATTTTACCTGCGCTTGAGTGGAAACAGCGCCCAATACTGCCATTACAGCAATCAATAAAAATTTTTTCATAATGTTATTTGGTTTTAAAAATCGGGCAAAGATAGACATTTTTTCTTAATCAGAAACTCTTTTTATAATCTTTTTTCATCAATATCCCATAAACGTGGTATTGATTGTATGACTTCTTTCGCATAATTTTGCACCAAAACAAAAAGATAAAGATGTATGAAACAGATAAATAAAAGACTGACAGATTTGATTGGCAATACACCCATTATAAAGTTAGAGAATATTGAACAGAAACAAAATGTGCGTGCACACTTGTTTGCCAAACTGGAATATTTCAACCCGGGTGGCAGTGTAAAAGACCGAATTGCACTGGGCATGATTGAAGATGCCGAGCAGAAAGGCATTCTGAACAAAGACAGCGTGATTATTGAACCTACAAGCGGCAATACCGGAATCGGACTGGCGTGGATTGCAAAATCAAAGGGATATCGCACTGTTTTAACCATGCCCGAAACAATGAGCATAGAAAGACGAAATTTATTACGAGCACGCGGAGCCGAACTGGTTCTGACACCAGGCACACAAGGCATGAAGGGTGCTATAGCCAAAGCTCAGGAGTTGGCAAAAGAAATTCCGCATGCCGTGATGCTGCAACAATTTGAAAATAAAGCAAACCCACTGAAACACTATCACACTACAGCCGAAGAAATATGGCGAGACACAGAAGGCGAAATTGATGTATTCGTGGCCGGAGTGGGCACTGGAGGAACTATCACGGGAGTAGGACAACGCCTCAAAGAGCTAAAACCGAGTATTGAAATTGTTGCAGTGGAGCCAGATGCTTCGGCGGTACTGTCGGGCGAAAAACCGGGACCGCATAAAATACAAGGTATCGGTGCAGGATTTATACCTGAAATTCTGCAGACATCTGTCATTGACAAGATTATACGCGTGAAAGACCGGGCAGCCTTGGAAACAGGTCGCATGTTATCTTATGAAGAAGGTGTACTTGCAGGAATCTCTTCGGGAGCAGCAGTTTATGCCGCATTGCAATTAGGACAAAAGGAGGAATATAAAGACAAAAATATTTTGGTTCTGCTACCAGACACCGGTGAACGGTATTTGTCAACAGCTTTGTATGACATGGAGAATTTTGCCTCTTTGGACAATCTGTAAAAGCCATGGAGTTTGATTTCTTGCCACACCAAAATGAAGCGCTTTGAAGAAGCGTTTCCGTAATCCTCGCATAACAAACACCTACGCAACGATGATTTAGAAAAAAAATCTCCCGGAAGCATGTATTTTGCTTTCGGGAGATTTTGTCTTAGAGCATGAAGCCCTTTATTCACTTATGCGCTTGAAGCATTAAACTACCTGTTACTGGCGATAAGCATCAAGCTGAGCAGCATCGAACTTACGGATAAAGTTGAAATGCTTCTCTACTTCAGCCTCAGCATAATTGACATATACAAGCAGACTCTTACCAAACATCTCAGGACAACGAGTAGCATCCTGCAGCAACAAATGAGACATAACACACACGGCTGCCATTTCCATCAAACGACGGGCCACGAAATCGTGCATTTCCTGATTAGCGGCATCTTTCACGGCATTGGTACATGCTTCAAATTTGCGCGTCATATTTTTGATACGGTCTTTCAAATCTTCGTATTCGACTGCACAAGGAACCAGCTCATAATCGTGCAGGGTTGCTGCATAAGATCCGTTGGTCACATAACGAATGGCTGCAACAGTCTGCAACTGAGTGGTACCTTCGTAAATAGAAGTGATGCGTGCATCACGATAAATACGCTGGCAAGCATATTCCATCATAAAACCAGAACCGCCATGAATCTGAATACAATCATAGGCATTTTGGTTGGCATATTCCGAGTTCATACCTTTTGCCAATGGAGTGAAACTGTCGGCAAGCTTGGCATATTTTTTCTGCTCCTGACGCTCTTCCGGCGTAAGCTTGCGCTCACGGGCAATATCATCCAAAGCCTTGTAGATATCTACGTAACGAGATGTTTGGTATAAAAGTGCACGACCGGCATCCAATTTAGCCTTCATGATAGAAAGCATGTCGTATACAGCCGGAAAATGAATGATAGCCTTGCCAAACTGTTCGCGGTCTTTTGCATAAGCCAATCCTTCATTGTAAGCAGCCTGGCTCAAACCTACAGACTGAGCTGCAATACCCAATCGAGCACCATTCATCAAAGCCATCACATACTTGATCAAACCTAATTTGCGCTCGCCACATAATTCCGCCTTGGCATTCTTGTAAACCAACTCACAAGTAGGAGAACCATGGATTCCCATCTTATTTTCAATACGACGAACATCAACACCTCCGTCATTCTTGTCGTAAATGAACATTGAAAGGCCGCGACCATCCTTAGTTCCTTCTTCAGAACGTGCCAATACAAGATGCAACTGGGCATCGCCATTCGTGATAAATCGCTTTACACCATTCAATCGCCAGCACTGATTCTCTTCGTCGTAAGTTGCCTTGAGCATCACACTCTGCAAATCAGAACCTGCATCAGGCTCGGTCAAATCCATCGACATGGTCTCACCGGCACATATTCGAGGAATAAAACGGCTGTGCTGATCTTCATTACCAAACTCGTATAATGTTTCAATACAATCCTGCAAAGACCATATATTGCCAAAACCAGCATCGGCAGCAGCAACAATTTCGGCACACATGGTATAAGGAGTAATCGGGAAGTTTAAACCGCCAAAGCGACGAGGCATTGTCATACCGTTCAGTCCTGCCTGAACCATCGTATCTAAATTCTGTTGCGTACCCTTGGCATATTGCACGCGACCGTTTGCACAATGAGGACCTTCCTCATCTACGCTTTCGGCATTGGCGGCAATCACATCAGCTGTAATGGCACCGGTTATCTCCAATACCTTATCATAAGAATCCATTGCATCGGCATAATCGCTCGGTGCATAATCAAAATCTTCTTTGTCACGGTAGTCGCGCTCCTTCAACTGACAGATGCGCTCCATCATCGGATTATTCAAGTGAAACTTGAGTTCCGGAATATCTGAATAATAATTAGCCATTTCTACTTACTTGCTGTTTTGTTTGTAATACTTAATCATCTTCGGAATTACCTCTTCAACCGAACCAGTCACCACATAATCGGCTATAGCATTGATTGGAGCATTCGGGTCATTGTTTACAGAAATAATGATACCGCTTTCTTTCATTCCGGAAATATGCTGAATGGCACCTGATATACCGCAGGCAATGTATACCTTTGGACGAACAGTAACACCGGTCTGACCTATCTGAAGGTCGTGGACGCAGAAACCTGCATCAACAGCCGCACGGCTTCCGCCTACCTCAGCATGCAATTCCTTAGCCAGTTCGAACAACATATCGAAGCCTTCCTTGCTGCCCATACCATAACCTCCTGCAATGACAATCGGAGCTCCCTTGAGATTATTCTTGGCTTTCTCTACATGGCGGTCGAGTACTTTTACCACATAATCAGTATCGGGCACAAACTTAGCAACTTCATGCACCACTACTTCGCCTGCATAATTAACATCCACGATTTCAGCCTTCATCACACCACTACGCACCGTTGCCATCTGAGGACGATTTTCTGGATTGATAATCGTAGCTACGATATTACCACCAAAAGCCGGACGAATTTGATAAAGCAAATTGTCGTAATGCTTTCCGGCACGCTTATCGTCATGAGGACCAATTTCCAAGGCTGTACAGTCTGCTGTCAGACCTGAATGCAAAGCAGATGAAACACGCGGACCTAAATCGCGTCCCACCACATCTGCTCCCATCAAACAAATCTGAGGCTGCTCTGCACGAAAAAGATTCACCAATATGGAAGTGTGAGGCAAAGATGTGTATGGTGATAAACCAGGCGCATCAAAAACATGTAGTTTATCTACTCCGTATGGAAGAATCTGAGACTCTACCTTTCCTATAATACCACTGCCTGCCACTACAGCCTCAAGCTGCACACCTAAGGTATTGGCCAGCTTACGTCCCTTAGTTAAAAGTTCCTGACTAACCTCGGCAACGATTGTGCCTTCAAGTTCACAATATACAAATACGTTATTCATGTTTCCTTATCCAATGGTATGGTTTGCCAATAATTCCTGTATCAAACTCTCAACATCTGCATCGCTGGCAGTAAGCACTTTACTTTCTTTGGCCTTGAACACGATGTTTTCAATGGTCTTCACCTTTGTAGGTGAACCACTCAAGCCACACTGAGCCAAATCAGCTTCCACGTCGGCAGCACTCAACTGACCAATGGTCAGGTAGGGTTTCTTTGCATACTCTTCGGCATATGGAAGTCCTTCCGCAGGCATTTCCATAGGAGCCAAGGCACGCTTAAACTTCATAACTAGCTTGGCATTGCGCGGACGACACGGAGCAGCACTACCGTTTACGGTCAATACAACAGGCAGAGGAGCCTCTACTGTTTCTACACCTCCGTCAATATGACGTTTTACCACAATCTTGTTGTCGGCACAGGAGAGCACTTCTTCTACATAGGTAACCTGTGGCATATTTAATTTCTGAGCCACCTGAGGACCAACCTGAGCTGTATCGCCATCAATAGCCTGACGACCACCAATCACCAAGTCGGGCAAACCTATTTTTTCAATCGTACGGGCCAAAGCATACGATGTGGCCAAAGTATCCGCACCAGCAAAAGCACGGTCGCTCAATAAAAAGCCGTTATCTGCACCACGATACAATCCCTCGCGTATTACATCTGCAGCACGCGGAGGGCCCATGGTTACAATTGTTACTGTGGAACCTGGATTCTGATCCTTCAAACGAAGTGCCTGCTCCAATGCATTCAGGTCTTCGGGGTTAAACACAGCAGGCAACGCAGAGCGGTTGATGGTACCCTCTGGGGTCATGGCATCCGGCCCTACATTTCGTGTGTCGGGAACTTGCTTGGCAAGTACAACGATTCTTAAACTCATATTCAATTCGTTTTTCTATTTAATGTTTCTATATTATCTAAAGACATATAATCTTTTTCCCCTGAGGATTGCGCTACTACTAACGAAAAGGTCGAGAGCTGAGAAAGATTGAAAAAACACTGTTTTCGATTCCTTTTATTTGCCGAAGCGAATCCTAGACTATACAAATATATAGATATTAATTAAAAACCCCAAGAATGTTTCGTAATCTTTACCTTATTGGCATAAATAGATTTGTTTCATTAACTCAGCCACCGAAAAATCAAGAAACTACCGCCAAACATTACTTTAGTGTTTGGCAAACGTATATCCAAACAAGTTATTTATGCTTGCGCTCGACATGCTTTGGGTTTCCGATATAAGTAATGGCATCTTGATTTCTTTTTTGAATCATTACAATTGATTCTGAAGCATAACAATCAATATCACCCATACCTGCTATAATATGAGCGGTAACCTTTTTAGCTTTTAATCTTTTTGCAGAAATATCACCCATACCTGCTAATTCATAATTTGCTTCTTCACAGCAACCCATTAAGTGCACATCTCCCATTCCATTCACAGCTGCAGTCGCTTGTTTTGCTTGGATACCTTTTGCAGTTAGGTCACCGACACCGTTTACCGTAGCATTCAAGCACTCTGCTTGAATTGCTGATACAGTCAAGTCACCGGCTCCATTAACTGTGGCTTGTACCTGATTAGCTGTTATCTTGCCCACATTCATATCTCCACAACCATTAACGGTTGCTGTTAATGCAGAGGACTGAATGTCCTTGGAATCAATATCCCCACTTCCGTTAATGGTCAAATCCAAAGATTTTTGAGAGACAGCATGAGAAGATATACTGATGTCGCCTGAGCCATTAAGAGTTACACTTTCAACCATAGGAGCTGCTACATAAAGTTCTACACGACTGCCATTTCCGATCTCAACAGAAGCAGATGATTTCATCTCCATAAATAAAGTGCGATCCTTAACATATACCTGAACAACATCCACTAAATTATCAGGAAGAGTCAGACTTAATTTTTGTTGTCCCGTAGTGGGCGTATAGATTATATCAGTACTTCCATTCAATTGAATATGGTCAAACGCTCCCACCTCTATTACACGGGTTATATGATGCTTGCTAGCGACAATTCGTTCGTTAGCAAATGTTTTTGTAAACATGCCCAACGAGAATCCTACCATTCCGAGGCATAAAATAAGAGTCTTTCTCATCTTGTTTAATTTTTAAATTAAAATATAAAGTAATAGATATTACAATGCAAATGTATATAAAAAAAACAACTAGGTTGATAAATCTGCATTTTTTTACCGAGAAAAATTCATTGAGTACAACTCTATTCTTTATCAGCATACAAAAAGCAACACCTTATTATATAGCATAAAAAAACAGAGCTTTATTCTAGAATAAAATGATATTCTAAAATAAAGCTCTGTTGTAGCTATTAACAGATAGCATTTGCTGACATATATCACTGCAAACGCCAAACTTGGTCAATATAAATCATCGGAACAGAAATTTCCTCAGAGGTTCCGTCCTTATACTCCAATTGGAGAAATACATTTGCCCTGTTTCCGATAACCGTATCCGAAGATATGGTCACTTTTGTAATTCCTCCTCGTTGCACGAGCTCATTCCGGATGTATTGCGTAAGCAGCATTTTAAGTTCCTCGCGGTAGGAAGACGGCATCTGCTCGTAATTAGCCATCACCTTCAGATAAGCATCATAATTTCCGGATATTAAATTTTGATAGCATTCCAAAGCTATCTGACCGGGCGTTTCCTTCTTTTCTTTCTGACAAGAAAAAAACAGGAAGAACAAACAAGGCAGAAGTCCAACCATCCAAGAGAAAGAACGAGATTTCATTATTTCTGACGAATAAAGATATTAATCGGAGTTCCAGAGAAATTCCAACGTTCACGAATCTTATTTTCCAAAAATCGTTTATAAGGCTCTTTTACGTATTGCGGCAGATTGGCATAGAACACAAAAGAAGGAATCTGCGTGTTAGGCAACTGCATGCAGTACTTAATCTTGATATATTTTCCTTTGATTGATGGTGGCGGATAGGCCTCTATAAGCGGCAACATTTCTTCATTCAACTTGGCTGTTGACACACGTGCCTTTCTACTCAAGAACACATCCTTTGCCGTTTCTAGTACCTTAAATATACGCTGCTTTGTCAATGCCGAAGCAAAAATAATTGGAAAATCATCAAATGGGGCCATGCGGTTGCGAATTGCATATTCAAATTCTTTCATCACCGTAGTAGTCTTTTCTTCTACCAAATCCCATTTATTGACAACCACAACCAAACTCTTGTTGTTTCGTTGAATTAACTGAAATATATTCAAATCCTGAGCCTCAATACCACGCGTTGCATCGATCATCAAGATACATACATCCGAATTTTCTATAGAACGAATAGAACGCATTACTGAATAGTACTCCAAATCTTCGGTAACCTTGTTCTTTCTACGAATACCTGCTGTATCAACCAAGTAGAAATCAAATCCAAACTTGTCGTAGCGTGTGTAGATTGAATCGCGCGTAGTTCCGGCTATGTCAGTAACAATGTTGCGATCCTCACCGATGAAAGAATTGATAAGGCTTGATTTTCCTGCATTCGGTCGACCAACGACAGCAAAACGCGGAATATTTTCATCAGCCTCTTCTTTTGCCTCCTTTGGAAACTTGGATACAACATAATCTAAAAGATCTCCGGTTCCACTTCCAGTAGCAGCAGAAATACAATAGGGATCTCCTAGACCTAAAGCATAAAACTCTGCAGCACTATATATCAAATCATTCGTATCTGTTTTGTTAGAAACCAATATTACTGGCTTTTTAGTACGACGCAAGATACTGGCAACTGCCTCGTCTAAGTCAGTAACACCATTATGTACATCCACTACAAAAAGAATGACATCAGCCTCTTCTGTAGCCAGAGTAACTTGCTTGCGGATTTCTTCCTCAAAAATATCATCCGAATTGACTACCCATCCTCCGGTATCTACAACCGAAAACTCATGTCCGGTCCATTCTGATTTGCCATATTGGCGATCGCGTGTTGTTCCGGCTTCATCGCTTACAATCGCATGACGAGTCTTAGTCAGACGATTAAACAATGTAGACTTACCTACATTAGGGCGTCCTACAATAGCAACTAAATTTCCCATAAAAAAAATATATTATGGCTTCACAGCCTATTAATCTAAATTATAACCAAAGCTCTTCAAAGACTTATCTGAACTACGCCAGTCTTTGTCTACCTTAACAAAGGTTTCCAAGAAAATGCTCTTACCAAAGAAACGCTCCAATTCCTTGCGCGCCTCGGAAGCTACTTTCTTAAGTGCCACTCCCTGATGTCCGATAATGATGCCTTTTTGCGAATCACGCTCTACGTAAATCACAGCATTAATATGTATAGACTTACGGTCTTCCTTGAAAGACTCTACCACAACTTCTACTGAATAAGGAATCTCTTTGTCGTAATACAACAATATCTTTTCGCGTATTATCTCAGTAACAAAGAAACGTGCCGGCTTATCGGTCCACTGATCTTTTCCAAAATAAGGCGGCGAATCAGGCAATAAATCCTTTATGCGTTTCAGCACTGTGTCTACGTTGAATTTACATTTTGCTGAAATAGGAATGATTTCTGCCTGTGGCAATACCTCGTGCCATGCAGATACTTTATCAGCCAAATCAGACTGGTTTGACAAGTCTATTTTGTTAATCAAGACCAAAACGGGTACATTCATTTTGGCTACTTGCTCCAAAAAAGACTCATTTTTGTCGGGAGTCTCTACCATATCGGTCACATAAAGCAATACATCAGCATCCTGTAAAGCAGACTCCGAAAAATTCAGCATAGACTCCTGTAACTTGTAATTGGGTTTCAACACTCCAGGAGTATCCGAAAAACAGATCTGCATATCCTCTGTATTCAGAATACCCATGATGCGATGACGGGTGGTTTGCGCCTTGAACGTCGCAATAGAAATTCGCTCGCCAACCAACAAATTCATCAACGTGGATTTACCTACATTTGGGTTACCCACAATATTCACAAATCCGGCTTTATGTGTCATACGTATAATTTTAAATGAATAAAAAAACGCACCCTAAAAACGATGCGTTTTTCAAAAATGTATTTTATAAGACTAGAACCTAAAAGATGGTTACTTATCTGAGTCGTATCCCCACTTCATATAGGCTGCACCCCAAGTGAAACCAGCACCGAAAGCTGTAAGAATCAAATTGTCACCCTTCTTAAGTTGCTTTTCATAATCCCACAATGCCAAAGGCAAAGTAGCAGCACTGGTATTACCGTAACGCTGGATGTTCATCATCATTTTACTCATAGGCAACTCTAAACGGTTGGCTACAGCTTCTATGATACGCACATTTGCCTGATGGGGTATTACCCAAGCTATATTGTCTTTATTTAAGCCATTACGCTCTGCAATCTTGGCACAAGTGTCACTCATATTAGTCACAGCAAACTTGAATACAGTTCTACCTTCCTGATGCAAATAATGCATGCGATTGTCTAATGAGAAATAAGACGGAGGACAAACAGAACCACCAGCCTTCATGCACAAGAACGGCAAACCTTTACCGTCAGTACGCAAATAAGAATCTTTCCAGCCTAAATCTTCTGTGGTCGGCTCAACGAACACAGCCGCAGCTCCATCACCAAAAATCGGACAGGTAGCACGGTCTGTATAATCTACCATAGAAGACATCTTATCAGCACCAATCACCATGATTCGTTTATAACGACCACTGGTAATCAAAGCAGATGCAGTATCCATGGCAAACAAGAAACCGCTACATGCAGCCTGCAAGTCATAAGCAAAAGCATTCTCCATACCCAACTTGCCAATTACAATAGAGGCTGTAGAAGGGAAATGATAGTCGGGCGTTGTTGTTGCTACAATAACACAGTCTACGTCCAAAGGACTAACACCGGTTTTATCCAACAGTTGCTTTGCAGCTTTACGTGCCAGATAGCTAGTGCCCAACCCTTCTTCATTCAAGATTCGTCTTTCCTTGATACCGATGCGCGTCATAATCCACTCATCGTTTGTATCAACCATGCGAGACAATTCCTCATTGTTCAATACATAATCAGGAACATAGCCTCCCACTCCGGTTATAATTGCATTTATCTTTTCCATATCACAGAAGTTTCTAAAAAAAAGTAGCCGGAGAGCCTTGGGCTCTCTGGCTATTACTCTTTTAATCGCTAATTAAGCCTCTTTTTCAACAGCTAACTTGCCTCTGTAATAACCACAGGCAGAGCATACTGTATGATAGATGTAATACTCGCCACAATTTGGACATACTGCCAATGCTGGAGCTACTGCCTTATCATGAGTTCTTCTTTTAAGAGTTCTCGTTTTTGATTGTCTTCTTTTTGGATGTGCCATTTTTACTTAATCTTTAATTATTATCTAATATTTTTTTCAATTCATTCCATCTAGGATCAATTGGCTTGTCTTCATCCTTTATTTCTGACAAGTCTTCATCTTCGTCTTCGTCTGCTTCCCTAAGCGTGGCACCGTGAGTCTCTAATGCGCTAATCATGGACTCGTTACATGCTCCAGGTTCGTGCACATGTTGCAAAGGGATTTCAAGAGCTACTATCTCATAAAGCAACCAAGACAAATCGAACACATCGTCTTCCTCAGGTATTGTAATCCACTCGCCATCATCATCGAATTCTTCACCTAATCGCACTTTAATTAAAGTGTCAATATTGATGGGAAGATTCATCAAATCCAAGCAACGATCGCATACAATCTGTATCGTTCCCGTTATATCTATATGACATTCAAAAGCTCCTGTTGTCTTACGGACTGTCAAATGAGCATTCAAATCGCCCTGTTTGATTTCGGGACCGTCTACAGCCTGAAAAAAGGCATCGTCAAGATGAAACCAGAAATCTAACTTTTCTGATTTCATATTCTTAAAATCAATCCTATAGCTGTCTAATACATTCATTTGGGATGCAAATTTATAAAAAATGAGGGACAAAGACAAAGAAATAGAGTAAAAAAAAATATTTTAATGCTTTTTCAACTCGATACGAAACGTAGTACCCAAGCCTAACTCGGATTTTCGTATGTAAATACGACCTTTATGGTAATCTTCCACTATCCTTTTGGCTAAAGACAATCCTAACCCCCATCCACGCGTTTTGGTAGTAAAACCAGGACGGAATACGGCCTTGAAGTTTTTCTTGGAAATACCTTTTCCGGTATCACTGACATCTATATAATAACGATTGCTTGCATCGATTACCCTTAAGCAAATCTCTCCAGAACGGCCAATGGCATCAACTGCATTCTTACACAGATTCTCAATAACCCACTCAAATAATGGGGCACACATCACCACTGGACAGTATTCATCAGGCATTTCTGCTATAATCTGTATTTTGGATGATATACGCACACTCATATATTCCTTGACATTGGAAATAATTTGAACCAGATTTTCTTCTCTTAACTCCGGTATTGATCCTACTTTTGAAAAACGTTCGGCAATACGTTGCAAGCGTTTAACATCCTGGTCCATTTCAGGAATTAAATCATCATTGGGATAATTTTCCTTTAATATTTGCACCCATGCCATTAAAGAGGATATAGGTGTTCCTAACTGATGTGCAGTTTCTTTTGACAACCCCACCCAGACCTTATTTTGCTCCGCTTTTTTAGAACTAAGCAAAGCCATCAAAACAACCATAAAGAACACACAGACTACGGCTAATTGTACATAGGGATAGGCTGACAGACGTTTTAAAAGTATGGAGTCATCATAGCATATTTCTATGTAATCATTGCGAGAATCTAAAGTATCCCTAGATAAATCGATCTTTATCAGTTTACCCTGACGCTTCATTTCATCAGCTAACAACTTGGTTTCTATTATACTGTCATGCTCAGTAGTTGAATGCAATAATAAATTGCGGCTAGTTTGAACTGTTCCGTAAGAATCAAGGACAATTACAGGTATAGCTGAATTACTATTGATTACCTTTAAAACCAAGGATAAATCTGTATTCTCATCTGCATGATTCAAAGAACGCATAGCTTCAGCCCAAATGGACATATTGGCTCGCTCTTGTTCTGACAAATCACGGACTAAAGCATGTGAAGAAATTAGAAAGGCTGATGATATAACAACAGCCAAGAAAATCAGAAGTATCTTTATTCTTGATATTTGATTGAACCAATGCATATATTCTAAAACTTGGATAATATAATTCTTATTATTAATGTATAGTATTAAAAATACATCCACTAGAATGATAACGCAGAACTTTTGATTTTATTGCAAAAAAAATCCCTCCGGAGATTGCTCTCTGAAGGGATTCTCTATTTAAAAAGTGGC